>ULYF01018142.1_pt1 | contig 43791 bp, 29 predicted proteins | sample 1961941 | NCBI WGS metagenome assembly ULYF01 (sample SAMEA4835857, study PRJEB28245) | human gut metagenome | biome: gut microbiome; material: fecal sample | place: Denmark | collected 2008 | reverse complement strand
ATCCGCACCCAAAAAGTTGCATTTATAAGTTGAACTCAAGACAAATATTCAAATTAGTCAAATCAATATCTGTTGCATTCTTCACAATCCCTTGATCAAATGTCCACTGGTACATACTATTAGCAGTCTTTGACAAGTTAAAGTCCACATAGTATTCTTTCCATGTATCTGTTAAAGTAAAACTTTGCCAGCATCCGTACCAACTTTGAGTTGGATCACTCGGTTTCCCAGTTTCCTTGATAAAGAACTTATTTACATTACTATTATTTTCATCCGTAGCACGTGTATAAACTCTTAATTGGCCACCGTCATCCGAACGTCCCAAAAATGAAAAGCGGTAAATCCCAAGGGGAACAGTACCATCAATACGCTGAGATAAAACTGTCGTATACCAAGAAGAAGTTTTTCCAGTAATAGCAGCCACCTTACCTTGTGTTGTATCGTCACTCACACCAATAGTTACAACATTTGTTTCATATTGATCTTTATAAGCAACCCATTGTCCACAAACAGTAGGTTCTTCCAACTGTAAAGTTAAATCTGGATTAGATTCAAAATCTGCATCCTTTACCAAGTTCTCACCTGGTTGGTCAGGGTCTTCCGGATCAGACATATCTTTGACAAGAGTAAGCGAAACACCATCAATTAATATTGTCTTATCTGCGATATCACCTTGAAAACAAATACTAAAATCAGTCAAGTCAATATCATCGGCATCAATAGCGTCACTCAAAGGTGCACTGTACATACTATTAATCGTTTTTGTAAAGTCAAATTCAACAGAATATTCAACCCATTCCGCAGTCAAAGCTGTACTATAAAAAGAACCATACCATTTTGATGAAGGATCAGAAGGTTTTCCAGTTTCCTTAATAAAGAATTTTTGTACATCTTTACCACCGGCATCCGTGGTACGAATATAAACCTTGGCCTTACCTCCATCTGTCGATTTACCCCAGAAAGAAAGTTTATAAATTCCCTTTTTAGCAGTAGTTTCAATTCTTTGTGCAAAAAATGAGGTATACCAAGAATAAGGTTTGCCTGTATAAGAACCGACTTTACCCCTAACTGCATCATCAGCAACAATATAACTGATATTATTTTTCTCATTTTTAGCATCTGTATACGTTACCCATTCGCCGAAAACAACTGGGGTCGCATCAAATGTCTTAGTAAAATCTGCATTTTCAAAATCAGAATCTTTAATCAACTCAGTTGGAGTCTCCGGATCCGGTTCTGATAAATCCTCCACTAATTCCAATTGTACATCATCAATCAAAATCGTTTTATCAGCAACATCACCTTGAAAACAAATACTAAAATTAGTCAGATCAGTCTCATCCGCATCAACAGCATCACTCAACGGCACGCTGTACATACTACCTATCGTCTTGGTAAAATCAAATTCTACAGAATATTCTGCCCATGTAGAAGTAAGTGAAGTATTGTAGTAAGAGCCATACCATTTAGATGAAGGATCAGCCGGTTTACCGGTTTCTTTAATAAAGAATTTCTGCACATCTTTTCCATTTGCGTCAGTCAAACGAATAAAAACTTTAGCTTTACCTCCATCTGTCGATTTTCCCCAAAAAGAGAGTTTATAGATTCCTTTTTTAGCAACGGTTTCAATCCTCTGCGCAAAAAATGAAGTATACCAAGAATAAGGTTTGCCTGTAAAAGATCCAACTTTACCTCTCTCCAGATCATCTACTATATCATAAGAAGTAACATTCGTTTCTTTGGCATCTTTATAAGTTAACCATTCACCATATAAATAAGGTTCCGCATCGAATACTTTCGTAAAATCAGCATTATCAAAGCCAGAATCCTTTATCAGATTTACAGTTGTAGTTGAAGTTTGTGAGGTCTGTACCATCTCTTCATACCACATTACCGCATTAGGAGCAAACCATGCCGAGGCTAATCCGGCACAGCCCAAAAAGGACAGTGTTAAGAAAATGTTTTTCATAAATTTTATTGATTTTGTGAAGAAGTTACCCTTCATTAAAGGATAACTTCTTCGAATTATTTTCTAAAAAACGTAAGAATCGTTAACGAGGATTTTGGGTAAATCCACAAGATTGTACTTCCTCAGAAGGAAGAGGCATCAAATAAACATTTCTATTATCTTTAGTCACACCATAGCTATCAATCCCTTCCTTTATTCTTGGAGTGAACTGATTGGCATCCCAAACCTTTTCCGTTCTGACGAGTTGGAACCAACGTTTAAATTCACAAAAGAATTCCCAACCTCTTTCGTCAAATACCGCTTTATCAAACTCTTCTTCATCCAAATTCGGAGTTAAGGGATTATCAATACCACCCATAGCACGTTTACGAACTTTATTGATCTGCTCATAAGCAAATGTATTGGGTCCATGATCCGCCTTGTTCTGAGCCTCGGCGTACATTAACAAAACATCAGCATAACGATAAATAGGTGTTATACCCAACGACTGAGCAGAATTAACGCCTCCATAATCACGATATTTATTAATAGCAGGAGATCTCATTGTCGTATTTTTAAAGCTAACTTTCCTTCTATTAATAATAAATTCATCTATAAAGTTAAACTCTTTACGCTCGTCCTCCGGATATCTTTCATAGAAACAGGAATCAGCTACATAATCAGACCAAGCCGACGTAGATTCTTCTGTAATATAATAAGATTTACCATAATTACTGTACATGTCCGTAGAATGATTCAATGCAAAGATATGTTCTTTATCATCACTTTTAGTAGCTTCTTTCCATAAATCCTCATAGTGATCAACAAGATCATAACCACCATCTTCTATTATTTCAAAAGCTTTATCTCTTGCATCTGCATAATACTGAGTTTGTTTCAACGGCCAACCCGCCATTGTCAAATAAACTTCTGCCAGACAAGCTTTAGCCGCCCATTTAGATACCGTAGAATTAGGAGCATCAGAAACACGACCTCGGTTAGGCAACAACGTTTCTGCTAATTGTAAATCAGGAACAATCAATTTCTTATAAATATCTTCTACACTATTTCGAGTAATTGTTGAATTACCCAAAAAATCTGTAGCACATTGTGAATCGGTAAACGCTGGTACGTCACCAAACCAACGAACTAAATTAAAATGAGCAAATGCTCTCATGAAGTAAGCCTCACCCAAATATTGTTTCTTTTCTTCCTCTGTCATTGAAGATGTTGCCGTCAGACCCTCAATCAACTGATTACTTCCTTGTATCAACTTATACATATTGTCCCACATTGTCATGAAGTCATTTTCCATACTCGCCATATCGACATGCAGTTGATCCCAATGAACACCACGTTTAGTATAAGAACCACAAGAAACATCATCAGCTCCCAACCCCATTAATATCGTACGACAATTGTATGCATAGTTACCTCCCCAAAGAGAAGTATATAAACCATTTGCCAAACTTGTCACATTTTCTTCTGTATATTCAATATTCTCAGGTGTAGGAAAACTTAAAGGCTCCTGAAGCAAATCAACACATCCGGTAAGCAATATACCACTAATCCCAAATGTTATAATTAGTTTTTTCATACTTTGTAATTTTAATTTTAGAATGCGAAATTAAGCCCTATCAAATAGTTGCGTCCATTAGGATAATATCCCCAATCGATACCAGAAGTCAGTGGACTTTTCAATGTTACCTCCGGATCAATTCCAGAATATCCCGTAAACAAGAATGGATTCTGGATAGATGCATAAATTCTAAGTTTACTAATGCCTGCCTTACTTAGGTTTGCATTCGACAAAGAATATCCCAATGTTATACTTTTCACCTTTACAAAATCACCTTTTTCCACAAACTGAGAGGAAGGAGTCAAAGCATTAATTCCCTTCACAAACCCTACAATATCCGTATTTTCATTCTCAGGAGTCCAACGATTAGCCCATTCCGGATTAGGACCTAAATTAATAAGTCCATTAGTAGCAAAACGAGCTTCCCGTGTATAATTATAAATATCAAACCCGTGTACTCCCATAATAAATATACCCAGATCAAAATTTTTATAAGTCAATGTATTATTCCATCCCCATTGGAAAGACGGCTGGCCATTACCAATAGCTGTTTGATCATCTTCTGTAATACCTTCAACCCCATCAATATCTTTAAACTTATACGATCCGGCTTCTGTTCCGGCAGGAGCATCCGCCAATTCCCAAGATTTCCATACACCATCACTTACATATCCCCACATTGTAGCCAGTTTTTTCCCTTTTACATTACGGAAATATTTATTTTCATAATTTCCACTAATAACCATATAAGATTTATCACTATAAAGTTCCTCAATAGTGCCTTCATTATGAGACAAAGTAATATTTGTATTCCAATTAAAATCTTTAGATACAATAGGATCAGCTCCAATCGTTATTTCAAAACCTTTATTCAGGATATGGGCAGCATTCTCCAATCTACTGGAAAAACCTGTATAATGTGGAGCATCTACCTCTAAAAGTACATCCTTACTCAACTTATGATATACGTCCAATGATACAGTCAAACGATTATTAAATGCACCGAAATCAATACCTCCATTCCATTGTTGCGTTCTTTCCCATCTCAGATTAGGAGTTCCGATGCGTTTAGTAGATAAAGCTAAATGATTCTGAGCATCTCTAGTAGCTTCTAATTCTGTATATGCCGAATATGGTTCTACTGCCTGATTACCAGTTTCACCATAGCCAACACGAAGTTTCAACTGACTCAAAAAATTGACATCACGCAAGAATCTTTCTTGTTTTGCATTCCACGCCAAAGCAACAGAAGGGAATTGTTCCCATCTATTATCTTTATCCAAACGAGAAGAACCATCATAACGCCAAGAAGCCGTCAACATATATCGGTCCATAAGTACATAGTTCACACGCCCCATCCAAGACATCATTGCTGTTTTCGTTCTTTCACCGGAAGCATACATCACATCACCTAAAGCTGTATTATTAGCACCTATTATCGTTGATACTAACCCGCCTTTAGCTTCAGTTTTATGAATAAAGTCATCAGAATACATTTGCTCAAACACAGCCGTAGCATTAATTCTATGATTTCTATTAAATTCTTTCACATAAGATAAAATATTCTGATTGGTCCAACTATAATTATGTGTACTAGTAGCAGTAGCACTTGTTTTATCTCCATTTGCCATCACAGTAGTATAACTATCTCTTCCATAAGTTGACCGAGATACATTATCTCCAAAAGTAAAACCTTGCGTCATTCTGAAAGTCAAACCTTTCAAAAGGGTTACATCAACATAACCTTGTATACGAGAAGTATATTTATAACCATCAGTATCTATTTCCCAAATATGTCCCATTGGATTATATTGGGGACCCGTCAAATTTGCATTATTATAATTTCCATCTTCATCTTTAGGCAAAATAGTATTGGGGAATATTAAAGATTCTATCAATACTCCACGATACTGACTGAAACGAGGACCCTGGCTTTTTGAATAATTACCCCAAAGATTAGCACCAAACTTTAGCCATGATTTAATCTCAGTATCAACCTTTAAACGATAATTATAGGTATCTGCACTTGAACTTTTAGCAGTACCTTGATTATTATTATAACTTCCAGAAAATAAAAATTTAGTTTTTTCACTACCGCCAGAGATGGAGAGTTCATGGTTATTCTCAATAGCAACATCACGGAAAACATTCCCTACGTAATCATATACATTTTCACCTCTATCAAAAGCGGCAATTTGCTCATCAGAATAAAAGCGATACGGCTCCCCTGTATCAGTAGCCGGATAAAGTGCCGCTCCATATTCATTTGCCACTCTTGCAAAATCACCTGGAGCCATAACATCAGGAAGACTATAAGGGGTCTTAAAATTCACATAACCACTGTACTCTACTCTTACTTTTCCTGCTTCCGGATTACGGGTTGTTACCAATATTACACCGTTAGCACCCCGAGAACCATATATAGCTGTAGCAGAAGCATCCTTCAAAACCTCAATAGAAGCAATATCCGAAGGATTCAATGAACTTAATGAACCTCCAATAAAACCATCGATTACTACTAACGGACCGCTATCTGCCTGCACGGAATTCATACCACGTACACGAATAGTAGAAGAAGATCCCGGTTGTCCAGAAGAAGAAACAATACTTACACCCGCCAAACGCCCCTGCAATGAAGAAGTTATATCAGCAGCAGGAGCATTTTTCAGAACCTCGCTACCTTTTACAGATGCAACAGCACCAGTTAAGTCTGATTTACGTTGTACACCATATCCGACAACCACAACTTCCTCCAAAGCTTGTGTATCGTCAACCAATTGTATGGTAAAACTCTTCTTACCTGCAACATTCACTTCCTGAGTTTTAAAACCAATATAAGAAATTACCAATGTAGCATTAGAAGGTACATTATCCAACTTGAAATTTCCATCAATATCCGTAATCGTACCGCTTGTAGTCCCTTTTACCAAAACGGACGCCCCGATTACACTTTCTCCGAGACTATCAAGAACCTTACCTGTCACAGTAGAGTTCCCTTGTGCCAACGTAGTTTGTGTCAATAGAAAACTGACAACAAAAAAACAGACAAACTGCATCGACAATAAAATAACTTTCTTCATAGTGTTATAATTTTAAATTATTAAAAGGAAATACAAAGAACGGTATTGCATCATTACCGTTCTTTGTTATAGATAGAAGGTTATTATTTGATAATAACTTTAAATGCCTTAACTTGATTACCAGCCACTACTCTAACCAGATACAGTCCTTTTTCAGATACAATCATAGAGGAGTTACTACCTGCTCTAATTTCTTTAGACTCAAGCATCGCACCATTTATATTATAAAGAGTAGCATAACCATCTTTTTCCGACAAAACATAAATGATACCGTCTTCAACAATCACATCGCAATTCACTGTTTCTTTTTCATTATTGAGACCAGTACCTTTTCCACCTTGGTAAGCACCCATATTTATTTTGCCATCTACTATTCGATCATTATCTGCAATATCTTTACTCATAAATTCATCCATCCATTCTTCTGTCATAAAAAATTCATCTATAAATTCTACAGAACCGGCATTATTACAGAGCGAAGTGCTGGTCAAGGAGAAATCCGCATTTTGTAATGCCTGAATATCAGTCTCATCCGTAGTAGAACCGACAAAAGTAGTTGTCTGAACAAAAGGATTAGCTTCTACAATATTATTCAGAAGAGTTACTGAGTTTGTAGAAGAATTATCTGTAATTTCTATATCAGAAGCACTGTATTGAACTGCTGAATTTTCAGTAGTAAAAACAGCCTTATCATTATGAGTAGGTTGATTATTTACCATAATTGAATTCACTACTTGCGAATAGTTCTCACCGACATAAATAGTTCCCTTATTATTTGCAATTGTATTATTAAATATGGTACTGCCTTGCAAATCTATTAACAAATTATCTGAAGAGTTATTAACTATCAAACAATTCTCTATTTGTGCATTTTTCTTTGTTGCTATTATCGAGTTTCTCCAAGAGTCACCACCAGCTACACTCGTATTTGTATTATTACGGATTATGTTAAACGCAAAATCATAATACACTTCCGAATTACCAGAAAGTACAGTACCTATATTACTAGATACATTCCCTTCAAACAAGCAATGAGTTATTTTCAAATAACGTTTAGCCCATTGATTATTTATCTGAATACAAGAAGATTCATTATTTCTGAAAATACAATTCGTCACAGATGTACCATCTTGGTCACTCAACTGTTCTTCCGTATTATAAATGGATAAACTAGGGACTTTATTACCTTCAAATACGCAGTCATACAACTGATTACCTGGAAAATATTCAGAATGACAACCTCTCAACTGAAGAGTCACTGTAGCTTCGTAAGTAGCGTCAGAAGTATTATTACCTGAGAAATAACAATTACGGACTATCATGTTTTCTTCACCATAAACAACTGTACCCTTACACGCATTATTTAGAATCTGGCAATTTTGAAGAGTTACAGAATTTCTTAAGTAGAGAACCCGACTGTCTGTTGAAACATTGTTTTTAAAAGTAATACCATCTATAATAGTATTTTCCCAAAATGTATCTTTATCAACACGGTCTACCAAACGGAAAGTCTGATTTCCACTGGTAATTATCGTTTCATTTGTAAATTTCCAAGGTTCTGTAGCAGCATTCGGGCGTACACGATTCTCAATAGAAGTCTCTCCTTTGGCAAATCCACCATAGACATGTACTCCTTCTATCATATTAATAGTAGCAGTAACCGTATAAGTACCGGCTGCCATGAGAATTACATCCCCTTTGGATGCTTTTGAATAAGCTGTTCCAAGATCACTGATTGGAGAATCCCAAGAATTACCATTATTAGAGGTAGAGCCATCCGGGCTAACATAGATGTTTTTCGCATTCGCACCCGTCGCAAGCATTAGAGCTAAGACTGAAGTAATAATCACATTTTTCATAAGCGATAGTTTTTATTGTATTAAAGTTACTATTAGGCTTGTTTTTCTGCAACAAAAGTATGAATAAAGACTATATTCAATACACATTTTTGTTCATCAATGCTCCAAAATTGTACAAACCTTTTTTTAATATTTCAAGAGCCAAAAACAGGCCGTATCATGTACTATATTGTAATAAATAGCTCCGTTATAGGTAGAGAGCTATAATGAGGAGAGGGTATCTTTGTGAACTGAACAATACTTAATCTAATTTTTAACAATCATGAACAACAAAATTTTTAAGCTTATCATTTGCTTTACTTTATTATTATTGTGTACTCCTTCATTCGGGGCTAAATGGAGAGCTAAACATGTGGTATTTATCGGATTAGACGGATGGGGTGCCTATAGCATGGAAAAAGCAAATATGCCTACTGTAAAACAATTAATGAAAGACGGTTCATACACCTTGGAGAAACGATCGGTATTACCTTCCTCAAGTGCCGTAAACTGGGCTTCTATGTTCATGGGGGCAGGTCCGGAACTACACGGATACACCGAATGGGGTTCAAAAACACCGGAACTCCCCTCGCGAGTACTTAGCCATTATGGTATCTTTCCAAGCATCTGGGGATTATTCAGAGACGCCAATCCGCAAGCAGAAATCGGTTTTTTCTGTCAATGGAACGGACTGGAATATCTGGCAGAGATGAAGGCTATGAGCAAGGAGATGCATGTAAAAGCCGAAGACGATCCTTCCGGAAAAGCCGATAGAGCGGTAGCGACTCACTCTTGCGCTTATATTAAAGAAAAAAGACCTGACCTTATCGGTATATTTTTCGATGAACCCGACCATTTAGGACACCAAATCGGACACGACACAGAAGCCTATTATCAAAAATTAGAAGAATTAGACGGATACATTGCTGAAATAGTAAATGCTGTAAAGGAGGCCGGCATGTGGGACGACACAATCTTTATATTAACAGCAGATCACGGTGGCATCAATAAAGGACATGGAGGCAAAACAATGCAAGAAATGCAGACTCCGTTCATCATTTCGGGAAAAGGTATCAAAAAAGGATATAACTTTACGGAAAGTATGATGCAATTTGATGTGGCTTCCACAATTGCATATATCTTTAAATTACAACAACCTCAAGTATGGATTGGCCGGCCGATGAAGCAAGTCTTCAAATAAACACGCTACTTCTACCTTAATCAATTTGAATATCTCCAAGCCTCGTTCTTCCCCCCAATAAAGAATGAGGCTTTTTTCATTTTATTATTGGCAATAAGGAATATTCCCTCTACTTTTGCATGCAAAAAAGAAATGCTTATGCTTGTTGAAACGCTTCCTATCCACTTCGCTCCTTTACAAGGCTACACCGAAGCTATTTACCGAAATGCACATGCTACCGTTTTTGGCAGAGTAGAGACATATTATACTCCTTTCGTACGGCTTGAAAAGGAAACATTCCGCAGCAGGGATATCCGGGATATCGAACCGGGCAATAATACCGTCTCCCACCTGATCCCACAACTTATCGGAGCAGATACCAATAAAGCGGAAGCAATTTTATCCCTTTTCATCGAGAAAGGATATAAAGAAGTGGATATCAATATGGGATGCCCGTTTCCGATGTTGGCCAAACGGCATAATGGTTCCGGTATATTACCCTTTCCGGAAGAAGTGGAGAAATTATTAGAAATAATACATAAATATCCGGAAATAAACTTCTCAGTTAAAATGCGTCTGGGATGGGAAAACACAAAAGAATGCCTGAATCTACTTCCGATAATGAATGCACTCCCACTCAAACACATCACAATGCATCCGCGATTAGGGAAGCAGCAATATAAAGGAAACGCCGATATGGAGGGATTTGCAGCTTTCGCAAAGGCATGCCGGCATCCACTGATCTATAATGGAGATATAAAAAACGCAGAAGACATAGAACGCATCCATTCCCGATTTCCTTCTTTAGCCGGAATTATGATAGGAAGAGGATTATTGGCCAACCCCGCTCTGGCGATAGAATATAAAGAGAAGAAACACCTCTCTGCTGAAGATATGAAAGAGAAGCTGTTTGCAGCACACAAAATCGTATTGTCCGGTTATGAAAAACGTTTGCAAGGAGGAGAAGATCAGTTGCTCAATAAAATGAAAACCTTTTGGGAATATCTTGAGCCACAAATCGGACACAAAGCTTGGAAAGCAATTCATAAAAGCACAAATCTGACAAAATACAATGCGGCAATAGGACTTATATGATAAATACACCTCATTTTTATTTACAATATATTATAGTGCAATTTTTCATAGCGCACTCAAAATGTCACATCTTATAAAACTTCAATGAATTTCTCTACGAGATATACCCAGTTTCTCTACGAAGAAACGATCATTCCTCGTAGAGTTTCAAGTCGTTCCTCGTAAAGAAAAAAATAGCAAAAGCAGAATGCTGATAACCAAGCAATTAACAAAGCAGACAATTGTATAATATTTTCAACATCAAAATCCATACTTCCAAAAATTAAAAACAACATAACCCATCCTTTTTTTCTTACAATACAAAAAAAACGGGGTATCAATAAGGGAATATTTCCACATCTTGACTTTTGCCATCCTTACAAATAAAACGAAGAACCGTATACTTCTTATCCGATGATACAACCTGGCAAGCAGGCGTCTCTCTAATAGCCCAACGTCCTCTCAAAGTAATTGTTACAGGAATTTCGCCACTATCATTATCAATCCAAGGACGAGAATAGATACTACGCTCGATACGTTTTCCCTTTTCATCGTATATATCGTCTGAAGGGCCCCGATACAGTGCGAGATCCGGCTGAGCAACAGTCAGCAACGCCTTCTCTTTTTCCTCACGTATCATCACCAGGCAAGAAGTATCCGCTTTCGCTAATAATCCTTGGGGCAGAACGGTAGAAGGCGTTTCAAACAGAACATACGAAGTGGTATGATCCGGCAATGATTTTACAATATGGGCATTACGGTCTTTTTGCAACACCTTGTAAGTTGGTTTCCTTGCAAAAGTTTTCATGGCAGCAACAGTCGTTTGTGGAAGTACGGCATATTCATATGCAGCCCCCTCAGGTACTTTTCCGTGATCAATAATCAAAGAGACCCAATCTCCTTTTGTCTCCTTGTTCGCTTTTTGAGCACGCGAATACTGTGGAAAGTTCTTCTCGAATTTAGTTGTTACGGGAGTGTAATAGCCTGTCCCGACAGGGTCCACCCAATACTTCCCATTTTCTTTATAATCCTTCCAGAAGTTGCGGTCGGTATTGTCCCTTACGGCAAGCTGGAAAATGGTGGTTTCCGTAGGATACTCACTGTTTGTATTCTCGATATCCGAACCGAGGCATACGATTGTTTCGTCGAAGAAATGGAATGATTTACGGGCGCGATGGGAACCATTGTATTTGTCATGCTCATGAAGTTTCATTCCAAAATTTCCATTCATATGCTGCTGAGATAAACCACCGGCAAAGGCTTCGTCCGAATAAAGCATCTCCTCCATACCGGAGTAAGTATCGACATTATAGATTTTTGCCTGTAAATCGTCAAAAGGCAAATGAATAGAGGTAACTCCCGGAATACGATTCCAGTCGAACCCCTCCTCTTGCCATCCGCTTGTGGCAGGTGTCACTGTACCCCCCGGAGCAGCAGTAAGCAACTGCATACTTCCGTGTGCCAGATAACGTCCATAAAGATTAGCACCCAGATAATGCTCGGCAGCCCAGAAATAACGGGAATGCCCGCGTACGATTGCCGCCCAATTGCCACGACGCTGTACAGAAATACATCCGTATCCCAAAGCAAGATTTCCCTGCGGATCAGCCTCAGGACGGAATCCTTTATCAGAAAGAAAAGTTGCCATCTGCTGTTCCTCTGCATTGGTAAATTGGGGCACATATTCCGGTTCCTCGCCCGAAGTAACTGTTGAAGCAGAAACCAACCGAAGGTAAGCGGCAGCCATATCAGGATCAAAATCCTCCTTTCCATCGGGAGTACCGGCAATAGCCATCATGGCATACTGCATAGGAACCAGCTTTCCTTTTCCATCCGGATGCCGGCCGGACATAGAGAGCGGAAAGTGGAGTTTATTACAATAAAAACGCATGGTAAGCAGAACCGTCTTTACAGTTTGATGAGCCAACTCAGAAATAGCAAATCCTGTGTGATTCAACAGATAGATCATATTCGTAGCCCCTTCCAGTCCGCCAACTGCATAGGCCGGATAATTATTACGATGATGAAAAGCACCTCCATCTTTCTTGAACGAACCGGCAAGTCCCAAAGCCGGGCGGCAACCATAATCAATCCACCGGGAGAAAGACTTCAAATATTGAAGTTTTTCCGGTGTATCTTCCATCATCAATATACTTGCAATACGCCCCGTAGTCTGAGTATTAAAAGAGTCCATATCGATACCATCCACCTCCGGTTTCGGATAAACCTCATTCGTAATGGCATACCAACGCAGAGTAGCCTCCGCTTCATTCAGTTTGCCGGCTTCACGGAGTACGTCTTTCATCAGAAAATAGGCCAGATAAAGTCCCCGGACACTATAACCGTAATGATGAATATTTCCCCAACAACTGCCATAAGCAACTCCCTGATCGGTAATATGATCGTACATCGCGAGGAATTTATCTTTCATTTCTGCCTTGACAACAGCATCTTCAGCATTGTTATAGGCAACAGCTATCCGTTTCATCAAATCAAAATAAGCTTTCATCTCGACTCCCAACTTAGTCAGCATATCCTTATCCCAATCGGGTATCATCCGTTCATAAGCTTCTGAAGCACGTACCATAAAAACAGGAACTCCGGATACCTGACCGTCTTTATAAGAAATATCATAAAACTCATACTTTTTACGAATCGTCTCAATCTCTTTCTGTGTCAACGCAGAAGGAGTATACACCATATCCCGGAAACGACTCTCTATCAATTGCATTTCCTGTCTTTGCCTTTCACTTACAGGAGTCAGCTCGATATCAGGTTTCAGCAACGAATGTTTATAAACCACAAGCCAGTGATTTGTCGTAGCCGCATTCACAAAAGGAACCTGCAGATCAGCTGTCTGCTGGCGGGCATCGACCTTTGTTGCGGTAATTAAATGATCAATAAAAAGTTCTCCTTTTACATCCGGCGCAACCATGCGCAGTTCATTCATCCCCTCTTCGGGAACACCTTGCATATCCCGTTCATAACAAACCCATGCGGCACGCCAACCCTTGAAATTGATACCGAACGGAAAAGAGGTACATATTTTTCCGTCCTTCAAGAACTGAAATTCTATTTTTTTATCCTGCGGCTGTTCGTTATATACCCATACGATAAACGCGGAAAGAAATAAATCTTTTCCGGTGGGATCTTTCTTTTCAAACTTCAGGTCTTTCTTTAAAGAAAGTATTCCGCCCGATTCAAACGACCATGCCAAAGAATGTTTTCCATCCTTATAATGCTCCGTTGAAATGGATAATTTTGAGTTTTCACTACTCATGCATGCCGGTACTTCCGACTCCTCAAAAGAGAACATACGATCATTCCGGACGAACTGGGCAAATAAAGAAAAAGAACCTCCGAAAGAGAGAAAAAGTACTATTTCCAGTCTGATAAAAAGCAGCTTCATTATTCAAAGTATTAAATGTCAGTTATTAAATCGATTGTACTTCAAAACCCGTCACCAATACATGATTCTGAAGCAAGCGCAGGCCAAAATAACCGTCACCTTCTCCGGGTTTCAATGAAGCACGGAATAATTCCTCGCCATTCACAGAATAAGTAGTATATTCTTTCTCTACACGAATCACAATATGATACCATTTACCCGGTACCAACAGGTGCTCCGGATCCGTATATTCTGCTATCAATGGCTTTACGCGAGCATCATCCACACCATTGTATTCGGCATAATAGCGACGAAAACGAGTGGTGGTATTTTCATTTCCGCCATAACCCACATAGAAAAGATTCAATGTATTATAATTCTTAAAAACTCCGTTCCGCCATTCGCTACGGGCAAAAATATGATCAGGATACAACGGATCATTAGCTGCCCAGAAGCAGTTAAGATCGCTCAAACGATCGAATTCACCGCCTTCCATCAGCATGGCAACCTGATAACTAATCTCATAATCGCCCGTCAAAAATTCATTATACCACAAAGTCAGCCCGGCGGGTACAACGAGTTCCATCGTATCGGATATCAATGACAGTTGCATTGCCGCAGACTCATCTTCCGCAACCCATTTTTCAAGAATCGGATTACTTTTTTTATTAGAAGAAAAGCAAGCAACCAACAGGCAACTCCCAATTAATAAAACTGAATATCGGATCAAAGTTCGTCTCATGAATATATGTATTAGTTTTAAAGATCACTACCGGTTACAAAGAAACCCCACTTTTTGAAAAAAGCAGGGTTCAAATCGTACAGAATATTACAATAATTATTCAAAATATCCCATCGTGTATAATTCAGAGCAGCACCTCACATCAAGGATGTATTTCCTTGAAAGCCTTATTGTCCTCCTGAATCTGCAGTATAGTCTCTTTCAACTCGCTTATAGGCAAATCAAACCCATACCATCCTGTATAGCAATCGGTCACGTACCATTTACCGTCAATACATTCGAATTCTACGCGAAGATCTACCTCCGATTCTTCATAACCGGCTTCAAAAACTTTATGACCAGACTCATTAAGCGTAAACTTTGAAACATAAATCCCTCCTTCTTCCTGAGTGATGCGTTCCTCTTTCAAAGTCTCACTATCCAGCAGAGGCCATTTATCTTTAGTAAAAGGAAATGTTTTCTCACTATTTCCATCATCGGTCATCAATGTAATGGGAGTTTTCATCGGAAATTTTATTCTTGTATACTGAAAAGCCGCACTGGAAGTAAACTTCTCCAGAAAAGACTCAAAATCCTCAATTTCCGTTCCTACGTTTTCCCCTTTCGCTTTCGAATGATTGGCACAGGAGATCAATAGTATGCCTGCAAACACAATGCAAGCAAATAATCCGGATACAAATTTCTTGATTCTCATAAAAAACTGTCTAATGTTTGAATATTCAACTCTCTTTCTCTCACTTCTAAAAAGTAATGCAAGTTATCAAGAAAATCCCGATCCAGCAAAAAAGAACAAGAAAATATATATTGCCCTTTCATTTTCTCCAATAAAAAACTCCGGTGAAGTAAAGACCAAGTCTTTATTTTACCGGAGCATATCGTTGGAACGAATCTATTTACCCGCTCGGAATACACTTACCAATAACGGATCACCTTACCGGCAGCCGGATGCAAATACCAATCTTTATTCTTGGCACCATCACTTTCCACCCATTCTTTAAATTTCGGGTATGCTGTCGAAAATAAAACTTTTTCAGAAGCGTGTGCTATACCTACAGGAACTTTGATCCCCCAGACAAAACCATTCTTATTACAATAAGGTACATTATCCATCATCAATCCCTTTGAATCGGTATCATAATTTGTATATGAATAAGTCGGTTTATAACCTTTCATATGGATTTCCTTATTATCATGAGTAACAATAAAGAAGTTCTGTTTCTTCGTATCTGTGATCAGTTCACGATAAGCAGCAAGTTGCGCATCGCTTTCGGCCTTTGTTACCCCTGCATCTGAACGATTTACTCCCGTCAATTTAACTTCCGCTCTCAACATCGGACGTCCTTCCTCTACATAACCGGGAGTTACCTGGAAGAAATTTGTATTATCACCCAGATCAGACAAACCGTCCAAAATAACGACCGGAGAGTCCCCCTTAGTATCTATTGTCACTTTACAATATTGTGCCTGCCCATTCACCTCTCTTACTTCCGCCATATCCGTACCAGTAGCCAATTCCTGCTCCGTACCCTGTCCGCCTTTCAACACTATACGGACAGTGGTTTCCTTTATATACTTTTTATCCAAACCACCCAATACAACACCCAGTTTAGTAGGATATCTGCCTCCCTTTGCACGTACATCCAACGTCATCAGTAATCCTTCTTTATATCCCTGAGCCGGCAATAAGTCCTCTTTCTGACACTCCGTAACCTTCAAATCATATTCAAACACCACATCATTCATGTCATTGTCATTTCCCGATTCATTCGGCCAAGTGTCTTCAAACATTGCCACTCCCGTATTATGATAAAAGCGGAAACCTGCATCCTCTTCACTTGTAGGCTGCACACAATCTTCCGGCACTATGGCCGCAACAACCTCGCTTCTTGTGTTGGTGTTCAAAGCTATTGGCATCGTCTTTTTACCCGATACGGAGTTATACTTCAGATACAACGTTTCGCAATGAATCGGAATATTCAATTCAAGAGAAGTTGTTGTAGAAGAGACAAGCAAGTCACCTACAAGCAAAGTAGCCTCACTGCAGTCCTTGTCCGAATAGATAGAAACTACTGTAGTTTTCGGCGATGAGACCGACACTGAAACATTACGACTGGTTGCCCAATCGAACCCTGCCGATGCAGTATATTCAGTTGAACCCGTTTGGTTCTCATTACTGCCATTTACTCCCTCGACATTATCGGAACATGAAGAGATCATAAAAGCTCCTACAAGAACATACATTAAATTGTTTGTTTTCATCATTGCATATTTTAAAATTACTATATTTCAATCGTTTATCATTAAACCAAACGCCTTTTATAAAAAACATTATTTAATAAAATACAACTTATATTTTCTTAAATAACCTTTCAATCCGAATGCTTCCCATATAAAAATGAAAATAAAGCAATAAATAAAAGCACCGAACAATCATCCATCCATAAAGCATTCTCGAATCGCACACAGTTAATAAGAATTAAATTAATTTAATATTTCTCTTATAAAAAGCCACTCGAATTGACTATTTCTATCCATTCCAACGGTACGCACTGTAATAGAACCATTTTAATCCAAATATGTTCCCCGAACAGAATAATGAATAATCGGTTATATTTGTATCAAATATACAACTTTTCATCAGAATATACAACTTCGATTTTAGAATATACAACTTATGAATGAAGTCTTATACGGCATAGATTACTTGGAATACTACTTCTATTGGATATATTACAAGTTCATGGGATATCCGCTGATCATACGAATATGTACCGCTGTAGTAATGCTGTGTATCTTTGCGTACTTTTGCCTTCTCATCAATATCATTTATGGTATATTCAAAAGAAAAAGAGAAAAACGCAAGTATGCCAAGATTCATAAACGGTATTACGAAAAGCTTAAAGAGATATCTTTAAATACAAACCATTTAACAGATGAAGAGATAGCAAACATAGTAGAATATAACGAGAAAAAAAGAATAAAATCAAACGAGATCCGCATTATCACGCAATTATTGGCTGAGATAAAAACAGAGTTTGAAGATCAAATCAATGAACTCAATTTCCAAGGCATACAAAACGTATTTCAAATTACCCGCTATTTTGAGCGGGAACTTCAGTTTGGGCCGCAAAGAAGCAAAATCCAAACCCTGAAACTAATCCAATCCATCAACGGATACGCTTCTGAAGCAGTATTAGTACGGTTTCTATATCATCGTGAATTAGAGTTAAGAAACTCTGCCCGGTATGCCTATATGTGGTTAAGTCAAGGTAATCCTTTCCGCTTTTTCGACGAAGACATCGGCATGAAATTACGAAAGTGGGACATGATGGAACTCCATGCCATTTTGGAACATCGCAAAAAAGCAGGATATGCAACGCCCAGTTTCATTAAATGGGTAAATACTTCGGCAGAAGAAGATGTAAAGAAATTCTTTATCAACGAAATCCGATTTTATAACGAGACAGAGAGCGCCCCTATACTGGCAAAACAGATAAATGCCCGTTCACCGGAAATACGAAGTGAAATAATACGGGCTTTAGGGACTTTGAAATATAAAGAAATCGAACCTAAGCTATTCGAAATGTATAACACGCAGCCGGAAGATGTAAAACAAAACATCATTGCTGCTGTTTTAGAATTAGGAACGGGCAATGCGGTAGATTTTCTTAAGAACGCATATGAAGAAGCAGATAACTGGAGTACCAAGCGATCTATCCTCAAAGCCCTTTATGGATACAATGAAGCCGGCAGACAAATGTTTGATGTACTGGAGACCCAGGCAAATGCTCACACAGCTATTTTATTTGCCCATACTAAGGACTTATTAATTAACCAAATAAGCTAAGCAAAATATGAGAGGATTTATATTAGACTTTTTCAACTATTTCGTATTTTTCTATACAAGCACTCTCGCAACTTGTTTTATCTTGTTTGCTTTCTTGTCTTTTATATCCTTAAAACGAAGAAAAAGCTACTACGTAGAGAGTTATATCCGGAAAACGATTAAGGAATCTCCCTATACACCGGGGGTTTCCGTTATTGCCCCCGCATACAACGAGGAGAAAACGATCATAGACAATGTCAGTTCCATGCTCGCCCTGGAATATCCTGTTTTTGAAGTAATCATCGTGAATGACGGTAGTACGGATAAGACTTTAGAAAAAATGGTCAAGCATTTCGATTTGGTAGAAGTACCATTCGCCTATATAGAACGTATTAAAACCAAACCGTTCCGCCGATTATTCAAATCCACAAATCCCGAATATAAAAGGCTGATTCTGGTAGATAAGGAAAACGGAGGGACGAAAGCCGATGCATCCAATGCGGGAATCAATGTTGCTTCGTACCCCTATTTCATCTGTACCGATGTGGATTGCATCCTCGAAAAATATGCACTTCACCGCTGCATACTGCCGGTTATTTCTTCTGAAAAACAGGTAATTGCCGTCAGTGGTACAATGCTCATGGCAAATGGGTGCGTTGTCAGCGAAGGACAGATAGTAGATGTAAGATCGCCCCATACTCCCATTCCCCTCTTCCAGAACTTAGAATATATGCGTTCTTATCTGATAGGCAAAATGGGCTGGTCGGCCATTAACGGTATGCCGAACGTGTCCGGCGGATTCGGGCTTTTCGATCGTTCTGTAGCAATCGCTGCCGGAGGATATGACGGTACTTCTTTTGCAGAAGACATGGATTTGATTACGCGTATGGTGGGATATATGTGTGACTTCTCACGGCCGTACAAGATCGTGCAGATTCCCGATACCTGTTGCTGGACAGAGGGACCATCCAATTTGGCAATGCTTTACAGACAGCGTACCCGTTGGGCGCGAGGACTCTTCCAGACGCTAAGTATCCACCACAAAATGATCTTCAAAAAAACCTATAAGCAGATGGGGTTGCTTACGTTGCCCTATATGTTTGTATTCGAATTCTTAGCACCGATTATCGAAGTCGTCGGATTCACCGTATTCCTGTATCTGGCCTTTACGGGAGCCGTCAACTGGAATACAGCCTGGATGATATATCTGACAATATACATATTCTGCCAATTCTTATCTATTGTGGTAATCACGTACGATTACTATGTGGGCATGTTATATAAGAGAGGATATGAATATCTATGGATTATCCTGGCTTCCATATTGGAACCGATTATTTACCATCCCATCATCACATTCTTTTCATTGAGAGGTTATTTCAGCTACCTGACACAGCGAAATTTCAAATGGAAGAATATGGAACGAAAAGGATTTAAACAGAAGAAAAAAGTAGTCCGGGAAAGTGAACTTTCTACAGTACAAAGTCCCGCCACTTAGCTATTACGAACCTATGAACAAAGAACTCTATCATAAAATTATCATGCTCGGCTGTTTGTTCCTTTTGATAACTTCATCAATCGGTACGAACAACGATCCCCTATTGCCCGAAGATTATGCAAAAATAGTACAGGAACATTTTGCAAATGAAGAGTGGGAAGAAGGAAAAACCCTTCTGGAAGAAGGACTCGGAAGATATCCGAAGGTTTCCGATCTGCAATGGTTGATGGGAAAATACTGGCATCATAAAAAAGACTATGACCAGGCACGCTATCATTTGATAAAAGCAATAGAAGATAATTACAATAATGTAAACGCCAAACAATTGCTGGTAGACGTAGAAGAGAACACTCAAAATTATTCCAGCGCCATCTGCTATGTAAACGAACTATTGGAAGTAAACCCGTATTGGCGGGGTTTATGGCGCCGAAAAATTGATCTTTACCGCAAACAGGGCAACGATGTAGAAGCCGACCGCCTTTTAAAGCGCATCAATCAGATTTATCCCAACGACACCATTTTAAGAAAAGACTATATCTACAGCATGGAACTGGGATATCAGCACATGAAAAAAGGCGGTAACCGGAAAGAGGCTATCAACACCTTGACCGAACTGATCAAGGCGGCACCGGGAAACGAACAATACTATCTGGATATTATCAATCTGCAATTGCAAGAGGGAAATCAGGAAGCAGCTTTAGGATGGGCTTCCAACGGTTTGTCCGAAATACCCGGCAGTTATTCTTTAATAAGCAAAAAAGTGGGAATTCTGGGCGAACTGGCCCGTTATCCGGAAGCGTTGGTTTTCATGCGCGATCAGATGAGAAAAAACAACAGTGCGGCTTTACGGCAATTATACAACCATATCCTTTTAGAAGCGGCACAGGCAGAAAGGCAGCGTGATCCGTACGTCCTGTACGGCATTGTGTACGACAATGGAAAAAACAACAAAGAAGCATTGGATTACCTGCTAAACACTTCTGTCACCAGGGGATATAGCGATGATGCTTTCTACTATTTACGGGAAGCAAAAAAGAAATACGGCGATACGGACAAAGGCATTCTCTACAAAGAGTACCTACTTTACCGTAAGATGAACGAAAAAGACCGTGCCTTTTCTACTTTAAACAAATTATACGAGTTATATCCGGACGATTATGACATTCTGCTGGCCATATGCGAACAACATATGGAAAAAGCCGAAAGGCTTATAGAATTGGGATTGCACGCGGAAGCACTCCCTCACACCCAGTTTATTATTCAGAAACAGGTAGACAGTGAAATCACCGGAATAGCCTGGGAAAGAGCCTTAGGATGTTATATCAGCATGAAAAAATATAATGAGGCATTGGCAGCGCTGGACACGCTCACCACCCGCTATCCCGAATATGAAAACGGCATCTGGAAAAGAGCCTTCATACTCGACAAGATGGATAAGACCGCAGAAGCGTTGGACATCTATCTTTCAGCCATCGAGCACAGTGACGAAGACATGCGCATGTTCTACGTTATCGGCTACGAAGAGCTTGCAATTCCTTATATCAAAAAGTGCATGGAGGCAGGAAATACGCAACGGGCACATGACACGGCATGCAAACTCGTGCAACTCAACCCGTCGAGCGACCTCGGTTTACGGTATGCCATCAACACGTCGGCATTATTAAAGCAGTATGATAAGTTCCAGCAATACACGGAACAAGGACTTCAATATTACCCGAATGAGCCGTTTTACCAAACAAAACTGGCTACTATCTATGACCGGGACAAACAGTACGATCTATCCATCGGACTCCTGCACCCGATCGTACAGAAGTATCCGGACAACAAAGAGGTAATAGGGGCCTTTTCACAAAGCAGCGAATACCGCGCTTTACAGTTATCAAAATCAAGAAAGGCCGTAGAAGCCATCGCCGTACTCGATACAGCGATCCAATTCGACAGCCAAAACAAATCACTTAAATATACCAAAGGATTGGTATACGAAAACAATAAACAGGCAGATTCGGCTTATTACTACCAGAAGTATTATGAACCGTCCCTCATGGAGTACAAGTCTTTCCAACGTCATCTGAACGGTTTGAAAAGCCAAATGCTCAAGAATGAGATTGCTTTGATATATCTGCGCGCACGCTATGGAGAAGAAGACATCATAACCTCGGTTGCCAGCTTGGAATATACCCGGAAAGCCCGTAAAAACACCTATACCGGAAGGATCAATTATGCCGGACGAAGCGGATCGGCCAATAAAGACATGACTGCAGAAGAACAGACTCCGGGAGGAGTCGGCATACAGATACAGGGTGAGTGGACGCACCGATTCTCATCGACAGTCTCCGGCATGGCAAATGTTGCCTACGCCACACAATATTTCCCGCAGATAGCTGCCAATATTGCGGTAACCAAATATTTCAAAAATGACTGGGAACTGGACATTCATGCCGGATACAGGCGCACTACAGCTTTCAAGAAGTCTTTCAGATTCAATGAAAACGCTCTAAATGAAGAAACAGGGCACAATGGAATATGGGAATTCGATTCGTGGGAGAAGTCACGAACCAATCTGTTCTCTGCCGGCGCGGGAGTAGCCAAAACCATCGATAAGGTCTGGCTAAATACCAAACTGGATCTGTATCTCTTGAATTCGGACATCTACTACAATGCTCAGATAGGGGCTAAATATTTCCCGGCGGATGATGGTAAAACAAACATCATGGCAACGGCAAGTATGGGATCGGCTCCCGAAACAGCCGTATTGGATTATGCACTTCCCGGTTCTTTCTCACACACCAATACAATGGTAGGACTTGGAGGGCAATATCTGATAACCCCGAATATTACAATCGGTGTAATGGGCACATGGAATACTTATTATAATCAAACCAATACAAGAACGGGAGGGCAGAACAATTATATAGACAAAGTATCGACACGATACAAGAATTTATACAATATTTATGCACAGGTTTATATTTCATTCTAACAAAGTATCTTTTATTATAGAGATCGTAATTTTATGCTATTTTCTGATAGGCTGCGGCACACAGGGCCATACCGAGCCTACACTATTGTCCAAGGAAGGCTATCTCGTCTCGATATCCGACTACGCAACGGAAGAGGATACGCGTTGGGCCAAATACCTGTATGATCATCTTAAAAAACGTGCAGAAGACGAGGATATGATCGCATTCGGCGTTTCGGAAAAAGACATGTTCCGCATTATCGTACGAATCGATCCGGCACTCAAAAATGATTTCAAGGTAGAAACCCATGCCAACGGTATAAAACTCATAACCTCCGGACCCAAGAAAATGCTATGGCTCCAATACCAGATCATGAAAAAAATCGGCGATATGGATAAACGCATAGAGTCTTCTGATCTCCCCCCAGCTTTGGTCAACCTAAATGACACTTGCGGTTCTTTTGCCTTCAAATACCAAAGCATTTATTCACCGACCGGACTACATCCCGACTATCCAGGAATAACGGGACTGGATAACTTCGATGAAAGTTGGGGAATCTGGGGACACAACCTCGGAAAAGTACTGGGAAAAGACCTCGATGAATTCTATGCCACAATAGACAAGAAAAAATATGAAGAGCAGCTTTGCTTTTCTTCCGATGCCATATACAGACGTATAGAGAATTACATCATAGACAACTATGGAGAAAAGAAAACAACGCGTTTCGTCATTGCTCCGAACGATGACCCTTCAGCCTGTATGTGTCCGGCCTGTAAAGCATTAGGCAACACTTCCGGAAACGCTACGCCGGCTGTAACACAACTAATTACCCGTTTGGCCAAACGCTTTCCCCACCATCTTTTTTTCACCACTTCTTATTTGAGTACCCGGCAAGTCCCGGCAATGGAATTACCATCCAACGTCGGTGTCCTCATAAGTGCCATCGAATTACCTCTCCGCCTTGTCAACAAAAAACACACACAAGAGAAGCAATTCACACAATCATTAAAGCAGTGGAAAAATGTAACAAAGCAAATCTATGTATGGGACTACATCAATAATTTCGATGATTACCTGACCCCCTTTCCTATATTGAGAATAGCCCGTGACAGACTGGCTTTCTTCCGGGAGAACGGTGTAAGCGGTGTTTTTTTCAATGGAAGCGGATACGACTACTCCAGTTTCGACGATATAAAGACCTTTGCACTTTCAGCATTGCTCATCAACCCGGAACTGTCAGTCGAAGAGTTGATCGGGAAATATACGGCTCAAGCATACCCTCGGTCCAAAAAACTGCTAACCTCTTACTACTGTAACCTGGAAAACCGGATTCAACCGGGTAAAAGGCTTCATATGTATGCCGGAGTACAAGAAGCCGAGAAGGCTTTTTTGCCGGCAGCAGAATTTGTAAAGTTCTACAATGAGTTAAGCACACTTACGGATGAAGCGAAAGGCGATGAACGGAAAAAGCTCCATATGCTCAGAACCGCCCTTTCGTTCACCCGGTTGGAGCTGGGGCGTATCCATAATTTCACACCGTATGGATATGCATGCCGGAAAGGAGAAAAAATCGAGACTATACCGGAAACCGGAGATTGGCTAAACCGCCTGAACGAACATGAGGCATTCCCGGAAATGAGATATTACAATGAAGCTTCCGACGGAATCGACAATTATTGTGAAGAATGGGAACAATATATAGCCCAACCAATGAGTTCTCCCAACCTGCTGTTAGGAGAAAAACTAACCGCAGGTTCCAAGCTGGATGAGAACTACACCGACCTTTCCGTACTCACCGACGGTACACGCGGTTTACCGGGAAGCTATCATTTCGGCTGGTTTATTTCTTCATCCGGCGATTTAATATTAAATTTACCGAAAAAAGCGGCCGATAGAACCGGAAAACTCTGCATTCGTTTTTTGAATCTGCCGAGACATCGAATTTATACACCGCAATCCATTGAATTGCTAAAAGACGGGGAATTTTACAAAAAGTTTCCAAGACTTCCAGGCAATACCGGTGAAAAGGGAGAAATTACAAAGTCATGCCTCCCGGTAGAACTAAAAAGCAATCAACAACTGACGCTGAGAATTAAACGGGCCGATAAGAAAAAAGCCCAGATCGCAATAGACGAGGTATCATTTATACCTCAAAAATAAAAAGCAGTAACAATGAGCAAATATGTATTCTATATTTTTTTATGGCTGATACCGGCACTCTTACTATCATCGTGCCGAAAAGAAGTGCGTCCTACCAGCATAGAGATAAAAGACCCCGACAGGCATTATTACCCCATCAAACAAGGGCAGCAGCTCGATATCATGTTCACAATAACAAATACGGGCAATACTCCCCTGCTTATCACCGACATACAGCCCTCTTGCGGATGTATCATCATTGATAAAAGTTCGCATGTCATTATTCCGGAGCACGGAACCAAACAGTTCCGGGCAACATATAACAGCATAAAAAACATCGGTTTGGTTACTCACTGTATCCGGATCTACGGAAATATTCTCCCTGCGGGAAAAGCAGAAATCAAATTCGACGTCAATGTTGTGCCGGATGCAGATTACACCCGCGATTACGAAGAACTGTTCCAAGACTTTAATGTCAAAAACGGAATCGTGAAAGAGATGGTGGATGGAAAAGAATCCGAACAGGGATATTATGTAGGAAATCCTTAAACAATCATTTCCGCCGTAAATATTCATATCCGAAACGGCAGTACAGGCACTTCTTTTTATCACAATATTCTTTCTGAAGCTGTAATAAAGCCTGGCTGTCGGCAGCCGAATGTACAGACAAGCCTGCACCATTCCACATGCGGGTGACATAATTGTTTTCCGCTTTCAGTTCTTCCAGAAAACGGCCGGCACGATCACAAAGACGTTCATCCGCTTTATGCAACCCATAAGCATAAAGAAAAGGAATCACCGTATTTATAATCAATAGATTCTGTGCATTTATACCGATCGACTTTTCCTTTCTGGCAGACGGCTTGCCAAAAACAAAATGCTCCTCCCAATAAGGAGAAGTACGGGCAACCAGAATTTGCCGGACTGCTTTCAACGTTTCCGCTTCCATAATGCGGGAAAACAGAAAATGCTCTTTATGATAAAGCGATGCTAACTGTGCCAAACGGACATATGGAAAATTATCCGGACGAATACGCAGGAAACGCCACAAAGTGACATCCATTGCAGCAGGCAATTCGAATTTGTATTGTAAATAACGAAATTCATTCTGTATCCGTATCTGATAATCATCGATAGCATCTCCCTCCAACAGCCCTGCCAACCCAAAGAAAAAAGCCTCTATCTGCATTAAATCATCACGGTGCTTGTCGACGGCACGGAAAGGTATCAAGTTTGCCCACGTCTCAAAGGCATCCCCATTCAGTCCGAAACCAAAATTACGGGAAAGAGTGATAAAAAAAGCATCTTCCCAATTATTATTACAACGCTGTAATCGTCCGGCAATAACCTCTGCTTTCTGCTGAAAACGCTCTGTTTGCAAAGCAGTCAGCCAGGAATGAATGGTCAGTCCAGGCAAAGAGGCAAGAACAGAATAGCAAGGAGGATAAGTATCTGCCCGGCAAAGTTCGTCATAGTGCAGTCTTATGTGCTCCGGGCAAGTAAGCTCTATTTGAGGCAGTTGTTCGCCATTGGGCCGTATCACTTCACAATCGGCCTGCTCCACCACATGCAGGATGACCGAATCGTAAGCCTTGTCCTGATCATGTCCATGCCTGTACCAATCGGAAGAAGCTGTGTGTATTTCTACGTTTCCCACCCAAAGAGTACCATCTATCTTTAACTTTGCATTAAAAAAATCCGGACCGGCATGTGAGTTTTGCAAACCGGTATCAATGACCTCTACCGGCAAGCCGGAAGTTGTCTGCAATAAGTTGAGGGGAAATATTTTGTGTTTCCAGACATAGTATAGAAGTTGTTCCATGTTAACAAGACGTTAATGTATTCGACAAATGTAATAAAAATCTTATCTTTGCGACTATTATTTTGAATATAAGTCAGTAAAACAATGAAAATAGCATTAATCGGCTACGGAAAAATGGGCAAAGAATTGGAAAAAGTCGCCCTCAGTCGCGGACATGAAATTGTCTGCATTATCGATATCAATAATCAAGACGATTTCGAATCCGAAGCATTTCGTTCTGCGGATGTAGCGATCGAATTCACCAACCCGATGGTAGCCTACAGTAACTATATCAGAACCTTCAAAGCCGGTGTAAAACTGGTTTCGGGCAGTACCGGATGGATGGCCGAGCATGGTGACGAGATAAAAGAACTTTGCGAGAAAGAGGGAAAGACCCTGTTCTGGTCTTCTAATTTCAGCTTGGGAGTAGCCATTTTCTCCGCTGTCAACAAATACCTGGCAAAGATTATGAACCAGTTTCCGGCATACGACGTGACTATGAGTGAAACGCACCATATTCACAAACTCGATGCACCAAGCGGAACCGCCATCACTCTGGCCGAAGGCATTCTTGAAAATCTGGATCGCAAAAGCCATTGGGTAAAAGAAGAAGCCGCAACAACGGATGAACTGCCGATCCACTCCATCCGCGAAGGAGAAGTATTCGGAATCCACACCGTTCGTTACGATTCTGCCGCCGACAGCATTTCGATTACCCATGATGCCAAAAATCGCGGCGGGTTTGCCTTAGGCGCCATTTTAGCAGCCGAATATACAGCCGGTAAACAAGGATATTTAGGAATGAGCGATCTCTTTCCGTTTTTAGCCGACGAACCTTCGAAGCCGAGTTCTAAATAAACAAAAAACTATAATCATGAGAAAAGCAACGCGCGCACAATGGATTAAATGTGCCATCGCTATCATCCTTTACCTGATCTTCCTGGTATGGGTGAAAAGTTGGTGGGGACTCATCGTAGTACCTTTCATCTTCGACATTTACATTACCAAGAAAGTCCCCTGGTCCTTTTGGAAAAAATCGAAAAACCCGACCGTACGCAGTGTTATGAGCTGGGTAGATGCCATCGTTTTTGCTTTGGTAGCCGTATACTTTGTGAATATATATATATTCCAGAATTATCAGATCCCTTCTTCCTCTTTGGAGAAATCTTTGTTAGTGGGTGATTTCCTGTACGTCAGCAAGATGAGTTACGGCCCCCGGGTACCGAATACCCCCCTCTCCATGCCGTTGGCACAGCACACACTACCTATTATCAACACCAAATCATACATCGAGTGGCCTCAATGGGAATACAAGCGTGTTCCCGGATTCGGAAAAGTCAAAATGAATGATATCGTGGTATTCAATTTCCCCGCCGGCGATACCGTCGCCGTCAACTATCAGCAAACGGACTTTTACGACAACATCGTTTATCGGGAAGGTAAAAGGCTGTATCCCAACCAAATCAACATGGATAGCCTCAGCCGCCAACAACAGCGTATCGTATACGACCTCTATCGCAATGCCGGAAGAAAATATGTACTTTCCCATCCCGAAGAGTTCGGTAAGCTTATCTACCGTCCGGTAGACCGTCGGGAGAATTATGTGAAACGTTGTGTCGGATTACCGGGAGATACATTACAGATCAAAGACCGCATCATATACATAGACGGTAAAGCACAGGAAGAACCGGAAGATATCCAATTCTTCTACAAAGTGGAAGCTACCGGAAACATCATACCGGCCGCCTTCCTGCATGATGAATTGGGATTGAGCAATGAAGATACGCAAGACTATCAGCCGGGAGCCACTACTTTCTACCTGCCTCTGACCAAAAAAGCACGTAATACACTGCTCGGCCGCAAGGATCTTGTCACTGCGATAGACCCCATTCCTACGAGGCCATTACATGACCTCTATCCACAAAATCTATACACAAACTGGACAGTAGACAATTACGGCCCTATATGGATACCGTCCAAAGGTTCTACCATCACATTGACCATGGACAACCTGCCGCTTTATGAAAGATGCATCGTTGCCTACGAAGGCAATAAGCTGGAAGTAAAAGAAGACGGCATTTACATCAACGGACAAAAAACGGATAAATATACTTTCGGGATGGACTACTACTGGATGATGGGTGACAACCGCCACAACTCACAAGATTCCCGCTATTGGGGATTCGTGCCCGAAGACCATGTAGTCGGTAAACCCATCGTCGTATGGCTGTCTTTGGATAAAGACCGCGGATGGTTCAACGGCAAAATCCGTTGGAACCGTATCTTTAAATGGGTAAAATAGTAATTATTCAATCGATCAATGCGCCAATGTATGCATTGGCTGTACTATGAAGAGAAACCTGAAATGGATAATCGCCTTAACCGGAGCAATAATCATCGTACTATTGCTCCGTGGTTTTGCTTTTACCTCCTGTCTCATTCCTTCGGCAGGGATGGAAAATTCTCTTTTTCGCGGCGAACGCATATTGGTCAATAAGTGGAGCTACGGACTCCGCCTGCCTGTCATGTCCCTTCTCTCCTACCATCGATGGGGAGAACGGAAAATCCGGAAAGAAGATATTGTTGTTTTCAATAATCCCGCCGCCGTAACGGAACCGGTCATTGATAAACGGGAAGTGTTCATCAGCCGTTGTATAGGTGTGCCCGGCGATACTTTGCTGGTCGATTCTATTTTTTCCATCGTATCGTCCCGAAGTGCCTCCGCCCCCGACCGGAAAAGGCTGTATGTCTATCCACGAGAAAAAGAACAACTGCTGGATTCTCTCCTATCCATCTTATCCATCACTCCGAATGACCTGATGGGACAAGATTCCATCAACAACGTACGGAGTTTCAGCCGCTATGAATACTATTTACTGGAACAAGCCATGAACGGCAACAATTGGATACATCTGCTGGAACCCGGTCAAGAGAAACAGATAGCCAACCCGTTGATTATCCCGGGAAAAGGAAAGGCCATACGGGTATACCCGTGGAATAAAACCCTCCTTCGCAACACATTGGTACTGCATGAAGGGAAACAGGCCGAAATCAAGAACGATACATTATATGTGGAAGGACATGCCGTACAGCATTGTTATTTCACAAAAGATTACTATTGGATGGTCTCCGACAATTCCATCAACCTGTCCGATTCACGTCTCTTCGGTTTTGTCCCGCAGGACCATGTCATAGGAAAAGCCGCTTTCGTCTGGTTTTCTAAAGAAGACGGGAGCGGGCTATTCAACGGATACCGATGGAACCGTTTCTTCCAGCCGGTAAGATGAATGAGGGATTTATGATTTTTGAATTATGAATTATGAATATAGAAAGATGAAAACTGCATACTTATCTTCCGCCTATCTGGCTCCTGTAGAATACTACACTAAGTTAGTAACTTATGATAAAATCTACATCGAGCAACATGACCATTACATGAAGCAGACCTATCGCAACCGTTGCACCATTGCCGGCCCGGACGGGGAAATAGCGCTTTCTATTCCTATCATAAAGCCGGAAAACCTGAAATGCCCGATGAAGGACATTCGTATCTCCGATCACGGTAATTGGCGGCATATGCATTGGAATGCCATAGAATCAGCTTACAACAGCACACCGTTTTTTGAATATTACAGGGACGACTTTTATCCTTTCTACGAGAAGAAATATGTATTTTTAGCCGATTTCAACGAGGAGCTATGTCACCTTATCTGCCAACTGGCAGACATTCAACCGGACATCACACGAACGACAGAATACAAAACGGACTTTACTCCGGATGAATACGATTTCCGGGAAGCCATTCATCCCAAGAGAGATTTCCGGCAGACAGATCCGGAATTCATCCCCCGCGCCTATTATCAGGTATTCGAGCATCGAAATGGTTTCCGCCCAAATTTAAGTATCATAGACTTGCTGTTCAACATGGGCCCTGAAAGCCTGTTGATACTACAACCGGAAGCAAAAAGCAAATAAGAAATAACTTCCAACAAAAAAGAGGTCAGAAACAAATATTTCACCTCAAAATAAAGGCAGGAAAGAAACCGGAGTTTCCTTTCCTGCTTCCATGTCCTAAAGTAAATTGTGAAAAAACTCTTTCCTCCTGCCTTAAAACCGTCTATCACTTCTTTTAGAAGGATTCTGACCAGCGAACAGGGAAAAGAAGAACATGAAGCCTCCAATAACCACAGTGTAGCCTATGATGCACAAGTCATTGCTTTTGCCATGTATGCCGGAGACAAGGCTACAGCCAGCCGGTTCATCAAGGAGTTTCCGGAATTCTCTTGAACACCCCATATCCTCAAAGCCCGTCCGGTCCCAATCGATTAGTTCGACGGGCTTTTCTTATGTCCCGCAAAACAGATGTAACACATCTTCCACCTTTCAAAAAGAAAAAAATCATTTCGTCCACATCACTCCAAGAAAATCCCAATTTTTCCACTTTATAAAAAAGTATATCCCCCTCCGTTTCATCGATATCAAATATTTTTGCGATGATCAAAACATGTGAAACTTTATAAATCAATCGATTATGAGAAACTATTGGAGGATTATCCTTTCCTTATTTTTAATCGGCAACGCTTTATCCGTCCAAGCTGCCGTCAAATCCTTTACCGAAACATTTGTTCTTTATACCGACTCGGAAGGATTAACCACTGCATACAATGAAGGTTGGTGTCTGGACGGAAAAGGTTCGGGCACATTCGGATATTATTCATCACGTTCCGGCACATTTCCCGACCCGTTAGACGATGGTACCATTACAATGGAATCGGACTGGCTGGACGTCAAAGGAGCCGGCAACAATAAAGGAGCGGTCTTCACTGTCACAGGAATTTCCGGATTGAAGCTCGCATTTCAAAGCGGCAGTTCGGTAACCCGTTACGTCCGTGCCGATATATCCGGTACTTCCGGCGCAAACATTACTTTAAAAGGAGGTAATGACGGTACAGAGGGCAGCATGCTGGAAACTTCCGAACTGATTCCCGCCGAGCAATACACGATTACCATCACATCCTGGGCAGACGAAGAATGTACCAGTGGCGCTGACAGCCGTTTGTATTATGTGGCTTTCATGGTAAATTCTGCCGATCTGCCTGCAGCAGCCTATGTTTACGATTCCCAGTATGCCAATTATTCAATATCCAAAGACCCGGTCTATCTGACACTGACAAAATCCTATAAGGTAACAGCCGTCGATGCAAACAATTACAATTCTGTTCCGGGTACTTATTACACAGAGACTTTAAAGGATTATGACCTGGTCGTTGCTTCCGAGTCCGTTGCCAGTACGAATAAATTCGGTATTGCCTTGGCCGGCCTTGCAGGCAAAGTACCGATGCTAAACCTGAAGGCATTCTACTACGGAAGCAGTTCATGGAACTGGGCGACGGCCGCCAATCCGACGGCAGGAGCTACCGGATGGAATCAGATTATTGTAGCCGATGCATTTAAAACCCATCCTCTCTTTGCAGATATCGACTTCACAAACGCCATCACCCTCTTTGACGGTACCGCAAAGACAAGCAACAATGTACAGAGCTACCATTCCCCCAAAGAAATCATCTCCGCAGACGATGTGCTGGCAACCAATGGTGCAAACGGATACAATGCCATTCACGAACATAAGCAAAGTAATGGTAAAAACACCTATATACTGATTCCCCTTTCGTATTCTGCCATCGAGACATTGACTCCGGATGCGAAAACACTGATTGCCAATGCGGCATCCTATGTAGCGGCTACTAAAAGCGAATACACCGCACCGGCCCAAGTAGAAGCTCCCGTCATCAGTTATGACAGTGACAATAAGGTGACTATCAGTTGTCCTACCAAAGGAGCTACCATCTATTACGGCAAAGATGTTTCCGCCCTGTCTGCATCTGCATCCGTTTATACGGAAAGCTTCTCTTTGGGCATCACGACAACAGTCAGAGCCATCGCCGTAAAAGAAGGCATGCTTCCATCCGAAGAGGTTTCCGAATACATTGAAATCATCAGAGAATGCGGCCCGCAAGTACTCGACCCGGAGCGTCTGAACCGAGGTACCATTGCCACGTACACCAATGACGGCATGTTAGTCAGTTGGCGTTGGCTCACTACCGATCCGGACGACATCGTTTTCAATGTATACCGCGACGGGACGAAGCTGAACTCGCAACTCCTGTCCTCACGCACCAATTATCTGGATGCCGAAGGTTCGGTTAATTCTAATTACACGGTCGAAGCAGTGAGTGGCGGTAAGATCATTGAGACTTCTACGGCATTGGTTCTGGAGAAAGGGTATCTGAATATTCCTCTCGACCGCCCGGCAGGAGGTACAGTTCAAGGCAGCAGCTATACTTATACCCCCGGTGACGCCAGCGTAGGCGATGTGGACGGAGACGGCGAATATGAGATCATCCTGAAATGGGATCCTACCAATCAATGCGACAACGGGCAGAACGGTAGCCAAAACTATACCGGAAACGTTTATCTGGACTGTTATAAACTGAACGGGACAAAATTATGGCGTATCGACTTAGGCGTCAACATACGTGCGGGCGCCCACTATACCCAATTCATGGTTTATGACCTGGACGGCGATGGAAAAGCCGAAGTAGCCTGCAAGACCGCTCCGGGTACCATTGACGGGAAAGGAAACAATGTAATCATGGGTAGTGATGACCCTAAGGCCGATTATCGCGGAACGCACGGCGGCAAACAAGGAGTTATCAAAACCGGACCGGAATATCTGACGGTTTTTGAAGGCGCTACCGGTAAAGAACTGTCTACAGTAGCCTATGAGCCGAGCCGTAACATCCTTTCAGATTCGGCATGGGGAGACAGCTTTGGCAACCGCTGTGAACGCTATCTGGCCTGCGTTGCCTATCTGGATGGGAAAAAGCCGAGCCTTGTGATGTGCAGAGGCTATTATACAGCCGCTTACCTGTGCGCTTGGGACTTTGACGGAAAAGAACTGAAAAAAAGATGGCTGCACGCATCTACTACGAAAGGGAAAGGAGCTTATGGCGAAGGTGCCCATAGCCTTACAGTAGGTGACGTAGACGGTGACGGATGCGATGAAATTGTTTATGGAGCCTGTTGCATCGACCATGACGGAAGCGTACTCTACCGCACCGGATTAGGCCATGGCGATGCCCTTCATTTAGGTGATTTCATTCCCGACCGTGAGGGTTTGGAAGTGTTCATGGTACACGAAGAAAAATCTGCTGCCTACGGTTTCGAGATGCGTGATGCCCAAACCGGTGAAATCCTTTCCGGGAGAAAGATGGGCTCAGATATTGGCCGTGGTCTTTGTGCAGATATCGATTCCCTCTCCCGTGGAGCCGAATATTGGTCATTGGCAAAGTTTAATATGACCAGTGACGGCAAGTATAACAGCATCACTTTCGACTGCAACGGCGACTCCATCTCCACCAAACGCCCGTCTGTCAATTTCCGCACTTACTGGACAGGCAATCTATCCGAAGAATTGCAGGAAAAAGGAGTCATCTCGCAATGGGTAAACAAAACATCCAGTTGTACTACCGTTACCGACTTTGTTTCCACTTACGGCTGTGGAGTGAATCTGATAAAAGATACCCCCTCTCTGCAAGCCGATATTTTGGGAGACTGGCGCGAAGAGTGTATCTATTATGACGAAAAGACCAAAAGCAATCTGATGATTTTCTCAACTCCGTTTACATCTCCTTACCGCGTTCCCTGCCTGATGCACGACCATATTTACAGAATGTCTATCTGCTGGCAGAACGTGGCTTATAACCAACCGCCTCATTTAGGATATTATCTGCGCGACTACGTCAAATACCAGCAATCCAACCCTACGGGTATATCACGGCCGGTCCTGACGGATGAACAAAGTAATGTTGAGATTCCTTTCACTCTGATTTCCGATGGCATTGTTATCCGGTATACGGATATGGACAATGCCTCCTCCAGCATCCGCGTCTACTCTTTAGACGGATTGTGCGTATATCATGTCACAAACCGACTTCAAGGAAGCGGAGAAATCAAACTGGAAGGTCTGGAAGGACTTAAAAAAGGCGTTTACCTGCTTTCTGTAGTTGTTGATGGAGTAAAGACCGTCAGAAAGATCATACAGTAAAAGACGATTAATTGAAAGATAAGCCCATCATTGGCAATCAATTTGCCAATGATGGGCTTATCTGTGTTATTCCACCAAAGCAACTCATCGTTTCAACCTATTGAAACGATGAGTTGCATACTAAAGAAACGGACAGTGCCAACGTATTGAAACGAATGGTTACATACCGAAGAAACAAACAGTTTCAAACCGGTTGAAACTACCCCGCTATTCTTATCTCAATTCGAAAGGAACCACTCCTCTGATATCGGCAGCAGAAGCGGCAATCACAGCTTCGAACTTACCCGGTTCCGCTACCCACTCATGCTTAGCGTCATCAAAAAAGCTCAGAGCATCTTTGGCAACAGTGAAAGAGACCTTCTGTTCCTCGCCCGGTGCGAGCTTCACTTTCCGGAAACCTTTCAACTCTTTTACCGGTCGCGGCAAAGAGGATTTCTTATCACTAATATAAAGCTGCACGACCTCTTGCCCTTCACGGTCGCCGGTGTTCTTTACAGTAACCGTAAAAGTAATCGTATCGTCGGCCGTCATCGTCTTTTTATCGGCAACAGGCTTACCATATTCAAAAGTAGTATAACTCAGTCCGTGACCAAACGGGAAAAGCGGCTTCGCTTTCTTCTGTTTGTCGGCCCAACGATAGCCTACAAAGATGCTCTCATTGTATTTCTCATTCACAATGTCACCCACCTTTTCACTGCCGGGATATTCACCCAACTGATGGGCAGGTACATCCTCCAAACGGGCAGGGAAAGTGAAAGGCAATTTCCCGGAGGGGTTTACATCACCCATCAATACGGCAGCGATGGCATTTCCGGCCTCCGACCCCAAGAACCAAGCCTGCAAAACCGCCGGAACTTCCTTGATCCAAGGCATCGCTACAGCATTGCCGGAAACATTGATCACGACTAAATTCTGATTTGCCTTGACCAATTCCGTGATAACCCTGTCCTGACCGTACGGCAAACCAAGACCGGTACGGTCAGAGTCTTCGCAATCCTGATGCGCACTCTTATTCAATCCGCCAATGAAAATAACATAATCGGCTTCACCGGCCACCCGGACAGCTTCGGCAATCAATTCTTCCGGGCTACGGTCATCTTTCAGATTCTGCCCGGAAACAACGCCGTTGTATTCGCCACTGGCATCCCCCACATATCCACGGGCATAAACCACTTCCGCACGATTACCGACACGATTGCGGATACCATCCAACGGAGAAATTTCCCGCTGTACCTTCAAAGAAGAGGAACCACCTCCCACAGTCATCATCTTCACGGCATTCTCGCCTATCACGGCAATCTTCTTTGTTTTAGCTAAATCGATGGGCAACAGGTTACCATTGTTTTGCAGCAATACGATACCCGCTTCCCCTATCTTACGGGCGGCATCATAATGCTCCGGAGAACGCATGGCACCATAAGGCCGGTTACGGTCCATCGTTGTACGGAAAGCCAGACGAAGAATGCGGCGCACTTTATCATCCAGTTCTTTTGTGCCTGCCTTACCCGATTGGATACGTTCAAGGTAAGGATCCGCTAAATAATAATTATCATAAGCATTGCTTGCCCCGTTGGAAAGACCGTCTGTCCAGCTACCGAATTCCATATCGAGTCCGTTGGTTATCGCCTGGTCTGTATCATGCACACCGCCCCAGTCGGATACCACCACTCCATCAAATCCCCATTCACCTTTCAGGATGTCATTCAGCAGATATTGATTGTGACAGGCATGCTGGCCTTTGTATAAGTTGTACGCCCCCATGATACTCCACGCTTTGCCCTCCTGCACAGCCGCTTTGAAAGCCGGAAGATAGATTTCATAAAGGGCGCGGTCGTCTACGATGACATTTGTGGTATGGCGGTTCACCTCCTGATTATTCAATGCATAATGTTTCACGCAAGCGGCTACTCCATTCTGCTGTACTCCCTGCACATAAGGGACGACCATACGTCCGGCCAGATAAGGATCTTCGCCCATATATTCAAAATTGCGCCCGTTCAACGGGGTACGATAGATGTTCACTCCCGGCCCCAGCAGCACGGTTTTATTGCGATAACGCGCTTCCTCACCGATGCTTTTGCCATAGAGCATAGACATATCGGTATCCCAGGTAGCGGCCAGACAGGTCAATGCCGGAAAAGCCACACAAGAGTCATTGGTCCATCCTGCCTGGTCCCATTCATCCCATAACACTTCGGGACGTATGCCGTGAGGGCCGTCTGTCATCCAAAACTCAGGAATTCCCAAACGAGCCACGCCCGGAGAACAGAATTTAGACTGTGCATGCGTGACCGCAATCTTTTCCTCCAGTGTCATTCGAGACAAGGCATCCTCTACTCTCTCTTCAACAGGTTTGCTATCGTCCAGATAGACGGGTGTCTGTGCCAATACCGGCAGAGCAACCAGAGATAAACCCAATAAGACTGATTTTGCTTTCATGATATGATCTATTGTATATAGTTAATCAAAGGAAATTTATCATTCATACATACTTCCCGAATATGGCCGCATATTCTCGCTTTCCGGTATTCAACCGTATTTCATTTTCCTACTGTCTCCTATCTATAAATCAACGTCGACAGATATTCTTCCGCAAACATCTCATTCGCCACTTCCAACAGATCGTCCGCCGTCAGCGCTTCGATCCGCTTACAGACCACTGCCAGATTCTCAAACTTATTATAATGCAGGAAGGTTTTAGCCATACTCAGTGCGTTGTTCTCAAAATTATCCGAAGCAACACAAATCTGGCCGATCAACTGCTTCTTGGCTGCCGCCAATTGCGAAGAAGTCATTTTCATGTCACGCATCCGCTTCAATTCCTTATAGGTCAGTTTCAGGCAGGTATCCACGTCTTCCGGATCTGTCCCGAAGTAGATGCAGAAAGCACCCGTATCCGTATAAGAGGTAAGATTAGACTCTACATTATACACCAATCCGCGACGCTCGCGCAAAGCAACATTCAAGCGGCTATTCATACCCGGACCTCCCAAAATATTATTCAGCAGATAAAGGGCTGTACGTTTGTCGTCATAAGCATTGTAAGCACGGGCTCCCAGCATCACATGTGCCTGATGGGTGTCTTTGGGGATAACCAGATATTCAGGCACATACAGAGGAGGCGGAGTACGTACCCCCTTTACCTCACCATCCGGTATATCCGCCATCCATTTTTCGAGCATATCGACCAGCTTTCTGAAATCGACCTTTCCCTGAACAAAGAAAACCATGTTGGAGGGCTGATACAACCGCCTTGTAAAATCCAAAGCATCGGATGTACGAAACCGCCTCAACAACTCCGGCCGCCCTAAAATGTTGCGCCCCAACGGATGTCCACGAAAGATCATATCTTCAAAATCATCGAAAATAAGTTCCGAAGGATTATCTTCATAAGACTGTATTTCGTCAATGATTACTTCGGTTTCCCTTTCTATCTCCCTTTGAGGAAAAGTAGAACGAAATACAATATCTACCAGTAATTCCACTGCCCGGGACAGATCATCGGTCAGAAAAGCAGAGTAGACTACCATTTCCTCTTTATTCGTGTAAGCGTTCAAGTCTCCTCCCACCGCTTCCATCCTATTCAATATATGCCAGGCTTTCCGTTTCTGTGTTCCTTTAAAGATAAGGTGTTCTACAAAATGTGCCATTCCCTGCTCATTCTCAGTTTCATCCCGGGTTCCGGCATTAACTGCAAAACCACAATAAGTCACGTCAGAAGCAACAGGTTTACAAATAACTCTCAACCCATTCGACAGAGTTTTCTCCACCTGTTCCGTTAGTAAATTCTTCATTCTCAAGACTAAGTTTTATTGATGCCACAAAAATACAATAAAACTTATTGTCGTTTATAGAAAATTGCAGATATTTGTAGACTATAACAGCGACAACGTGTATGGAAAAGATAGGAATATTCTGTTCTGCATCGGGAAACATTGACAAAATGTATTTCGATATGGCCGGCCGGATAGGCAAATGGATGGGAGAAACAGGAAAAACTCTTGTATATGGCGGTGCCAGTCTCGGACTTATGGAATGTGTAGCGCAAGCAGTAAAAACAAACGGCGGCCACATTATCGGCGTAGTCCCTGCCAAACTCGAAGAGAACGGAAAAGTGAGCGCATTGCCCGACCGTATCATCAACACCCGCAATCTTAGCGACCGTAAGGACATGATCGTAGAAGAATCGGATGTACTCGTTGCCCTCCCCGGAGGTGTAGGTACCCTCGATGAAATATTTCATGTGATGGCAGCCGCATCGATCGGTTATCACCACAAGAAAGTGATCTTTTATAATGAGGACGGCTTTTATGACACCCTATTGAAAGCACTCAAGGAGATCGAAGAAAAAGGATTTGCCCGTCAGCCGTTCTCGACTTACTACGATGTAGCCAACACGCTGGAAGAGTTAAAACAAATAATAACAACCATATGATAGAATCCATCAAAGACCTTTTGCAAAAGGAAGCACAAGCCGTGCTGAACATCCCCATAACAGATGCGTATGAAAAGGCGGTAAACCTGATTATCGAACAAATACACATCAAAAAAGGCAAGTTAGTGACCAGTGGTATGGGAAAGGCCGGACAAATAGCCATGAACATCGCAACGACCTTTTGCTCTACGGGCATCCCCTCCGTTTTTCTGCATCCGAGCGAAGCGCAACACGGAGATTTGGGCATCCTGCAAGAAAATGACCTGTTATTACTCATCTCCAACTCCGGAAAAACACGCGAGATTGTGGAACTGACCCAACTGGCTCATAATTTGAACCCGAATTTGAAGTTCATCGTTATCACAGGAAATCCGGACAGCCCCTTGGCTGATGAATCGGACGTTTGTCTCAGTACCGGTAAGCCGGCAGAGGTATGCACATTAGGAATGACTCCTACCACATCGACTACCGTTATGACCGTCATCGGCGACATTCTGGTGGTACAGACCATGCAAAAGACCCAATTCACCATTGAAGAATATTCCAAACGCCATCACGGCGGCTATCTTGGAGAAAAATCAAGAGAACTATGCGTAAAGTAATCGGTATCGGTGAAACGATCCTCGACATTATTTTCGAAGGAAACCAGCCTTCGGCCGCCGTACCGGGCGGTTCTGTATTCAATGGTATCGTCTCGTTGGGACGGGCAGGAGTAAATGTCTCTTTTATCAGCGAAACAGGAAACGACCGCGTAGGAAACATCATCCTTCAATTCATGCGTGAAAACAACATACCGACAGACCACGTCAATGTATTCCCGGATGGAAAATCACCCGTATCACTCGCATTCCTGAATGAGCACAGTGATACGGAATACATTTTTTATAAAGACTACCCCAAACAAAGGCTCGACGTCCTGTTTCCGGAAATCCATGAAGACGATATAGTAATAGTCGGTTCGTATTACGCCCTTAACCCTGTGCTTCGCGACAAGATACTGGAATTGCTGGAAACGGCAAAAGAGAAGAAAGCGATCATCTATTACGATCCCAATTTCCGGAGTTCACATAAGGACGAAGCTATCAAGCTGACATCAACCATCATCGAAAATCTGGAATATGCCGACATTGTACGCGGATCGGCAGAAGATTTCTTCTATATGTACGGCCTGAATGACGCAGACAAGATATATAAAGATAAGATCCAGTTCTATTGCCCGAACTTCATTTGCACCGCAGGAGCCGGACAGATCTCATTGCGTACCAGAAATTGCAGAAAAGAATATCCGATAGAACCGTTAAAGGCCGTCAGCACAATCGGTGCAGGGGACAACTTCAATGCAGGACTTATTTATGGGATGTTGAAATACGACGTGCGTTATCGTGATCTCGACAATCTGGACGAAAACACCTGGGATAAAATCATCCGGCACGGTAAAGACTTTGCAGCAGAAGTGTGTAAGAGCTTTAACAATTCAATTTCAAAAGAATTTGCAAAGAGCCTGTAACACCAACATATCGCCACGGAATAATGTGAGAATCCCGTTTTCCCTCCCGGTCATGCATCATTCTGTGGCAATATATCCACGTTAAAAACCCTATACTTTGGCTAATAATCGCAAAGGAATTATATTGTGCGCCAGTAATTCCTATCTTTGCATATAGAGTTATTAGACAAATTATACTATGTATAAGAACCTGTTAAGCTGGCTGACCGTCCTCGTGCTGTTTCCATCCTGCTCCAAAACTCCGCCGAATATCTCGGTTGTCTGTGAGGAGAACAACGTAGGAAACTGCATCATCAAATGGGAAACCGCCCCTCTCATACACGGGCAGGTGAAAGTTTATGCATCCGCCAATCCGGAGTTAATCCCGGAAACAATGCCGATTGCGGCCGCTCCCATTTCTGAAGGGAAAATGGTCATTGTCACAGACGACCCCTCTCGACGCTACTATTATACAATGGTATTCAATAATAAATACCGCGTGAAGGTGGCTACCCGTAACATCAATATCCCCGGAATACAAAATTTCCGCGACTTAGGAGGATACAGATCCTCCACTACAGGGAAAAATGTCCGTTGGGGAATGCTCTACCGTTCTGCACAAATCGACAGTTTAGGTTGTGCCGCACGCCGGGAGTTGAGAAATATGGGCATAAGGACCATCATCGACCTCCGTGCTCCCGAAGAGCTGAATAACTATCCGCAGATCCAGAAAGGTTTCAATGTGGTGCATATTCCTATCGCTACGGGAAATATGGAGAAAGTGTTGCAGGGAATACAGGAAGGGAAAATAAAAGGCGACACAATCAACCGGATCGTGGAACGCATGAACCGCGAATTGGTAATAAACTATCGCGATGAATACAAAAAATTATTTGAACTTCTGCTCGATCGCAGTAATTATCCGGCCATCATCCACTGTTCTTCCGGCAAAGGACGTACGGGCATTGCTTCTGCACTCGTGCTCGCCACATTGGGTGTAAACGAAGATATCATCATGCAGGATTACCGCCTGAGCAATGATTATTTCAACATTCCCAAAGCGTCTAAGTATGCCTACAAGCTTCCGGTGAATTCGCAAGAAGCCATTACCACCGTCTATACAGCCAAAGAGGATTTTCTGAATGCAGCGAAAGAAGAGATCGAACGGACCTATTCCGATATCCCCACTTATCTGCGGAAAGGACTTGGGCTAAGTGCGGAAAATATAGAGAAACTACAAAACATTATGCTCGAATAATTTGTAATTTATAATTCATAATTCATAATTAATCTCTATCTTTGCCACCGAATATAAAGATATACAGAGATTTAATGAAGACATTTGAAGAGCTTGGCGTTTCTCCTGAGATACGTAGAGCAGTCGAAGAAATGGGATATGAGAATCCCATGCCGGTACAAGAGGAAGTGATTCCGTACCTTTTAGGAGAAAATAATGATGTAGTAGCTCTTGCCCAAACGGGAACAGGGAAGACAGCCGCATTTGGTTTGCCGCTGATACAACAGATTAACGTAAAAAACCGTGTTCCCCAATCACTTATCCTTTGCCCTACACGGGAGCTTTGCCTGCAAATAGCGGGTGATTTGAACGATTATTCCAAATACATTGACGGACTGAAAGTACTGCCCGTATATGGCGGATCATCGATAGACAGCCAGATACGTAGTTTGAAACGCGGTGTACATATCATAGTAGCCACTCCGGGACGTTTGCTGGACTTGATGGAACGTAAAACCGTTTCACTGTCTACCATCAGCAACGTCGTAATGGACGAAGCGGACGAAATGTTGAATATGGGATTCACAGACAGTATCAATGCTATTCTGGCAGATGTTCCCCAAGAACGCAATACGCTCCTTTTCTCAGCGACCATGAGTCCGGAGATTGCCCGTATTTCCAAAAAATACCTCCGCGACGCCAAAGAAATCACTATCGGCCGCAAAAATGAAAGCACCAACAGTGTAAAGCATATTGCATATATGGTGCAAGCGAAAGACAAATATGCCGTACTGAAACGCGTGGCAGACTATTGCCCGCAGATATACGGCATCGTTTTCTGCCGTACCCGTAAAGAGACACAGGAAATTGCCGACAAACTGATGCAGGAAGGTTACAATGCCGACTCACTGCATGGCGAACTCTCACAGGCGCAGCGTGACGCCGTTATGCAGAAGTTCCGCCAACGGAATATCCAGATCCTTGTAGCTACAGACGTAGCCGCACGCGGATTGGACGTAAACGACCTTACACACGTGATCAATTACGGCCTGCCAGACGATACGGAAAGTTATACCCACCGTAGCGGACGTACCGGACGTGCCGGGAAAACCGGAATTTCCATTGCCATCGTCAATATGCGCGAGAAGGGCAAAATGCGCGAAATAGAGCGTATCATCGGCAAAAAGTTCATCATGGAGCAGGTACCCACAGGGAAGCAAATCTGTGAGAAACAACTCATCAAGGTAATTGATGATATCGAAAAAGTAAAGGTCAATGAAGAGGAGATTGCCGACTTTATGCCCGATATTTATCGTAAACTGGAATGGTTGAGCAAAGAAGATGTTATCAAACGTATGGTATCGATGGAGTTCAACCGTTTCTTAGAGTACTATCGTGACCGTGAAGAAATACAAACAGCTACCGACAGCCGTGGTGAACGCGGAAGCCGTGAAGATCGCGGAGGCCGTGAAG
>ULYF01040925.1_pt1 | contig 46740 bp, 51 predicted proteins | sample 1961941 | NCBI WGS metagenome assembly ULYF01 (sample SAMEA4835857, study PRJEB28245) | human gut metagenome | biome: gut microbiome; material: fecal sample | place: Denmark | collected 2008 | reverse complement strand
CGGTGATTTTTACTATGACATAAAATTTGTGATTGCCAGGGAGATAAAGATCAGCACCACAAACGAGCTGAAAATTAAGAGCCCAACGGCACGGACAAAATCCAAAAAGCAGGCGAAAAAGACCAAGACCGAGAAAAAAACGCAGACCTATACGGTGAAATCCGGGGATTGCCTGTGGAGAATTGCGCAGAAATTCCTGGGGAACGGCGCACGGTATATGGAGATCTACAACCTGAACAAGAGCAAGATTAAAAACCCGAACCTGATTTATCCGGGGCAGGTCCTGACCATACCAGGATAGGAGGCAAGGCGCATGATTGAGGTAAGCAAAACCAGATATGACGTGATCGCAATCACGGAAAAGGGCGTGCAGCTGAATATTACGCAGGCGGTTGAGGGGCTGGGCTGGGAAGAGGGTGAGGATGAACTGGCAATGAAGATCTCATTTGAGATGTACAACGCCAAGTATAACAACCAGCTGCTGTCCACCCTGATAAAAATCGGCTGCGTGATTGCCGTAAAGGCATATTGGAGCGGCGGCAAGGGCATTGTTGCCATGGGTAACATAACAGAATGTGAGCGGAATACCACAAAGAGTGATGAAACCTTTAAGGTGACGGCCTATGACAACCTCTACAATATGCAGAAAAGCCAGGACAATATTTATTTTGCCGCTGGCAAAGGCACAAAGAGCGCCCTGCAATCCATTTTCAGCTCCTGGGGCATAACCCTGAGCGAATACAGCGGCCCGAACGTGAAGCACGCCAAGATTCTGTATAAAAACTCCAATTTGGGCGATATAGTGAGGGGCATACTGGATGAAGCAAAGAAAAAGGGCGGATGCAAGGCGATTGTGCGCAGCACGGAAAACAAGGTTGCTGTGGTGAAGATCGGCGGCAATAAGGATGTTTACCATTTTGAGGGCAACAATTCTGTGGAGGCCAACCATAAGGTGAGCATTGCCAACCTGGTGACACGGGTGAAAATCGTGGGATCCGAGAAAAAAGAGGGCTGCCCCAAGGTGGAGGCCACCGTGAACGGAAAAACGCAGTACGGGATTTTCCAGAAAATTATGAACCACTCCAGCAGTGACAGCCTGGCGGATGCCAAGAAAGCAGCGCAGGAGATGATTGATGAAGATGGCACGCCAGAGGAAACCAGCAAAGTGATTTCCCCGGACGTGCCGCCATTGCGTAAGGGTGACATGGTACACCTGCAGGTCGGGGCGCTGAACGGCTTTTTTATTGTGCTGAGCGTACAGCATAATGCTGACGGCGGGAAAATGACCATGGAGGTCGAAAAGTACAAAGAGGAGAGCGCCGAAACCAAAAAGGAAAAGGCTGAAAAGAAAAATTATGAGGTGGGTGACGTGGTGAATTTCCACGGCGGCACGCACTATATATCCTCCTACCCGGATGCAAAAGGTTATAAGGTATCCGCTGGCCGGGCGAAAATTACCAAAAAGAACGGATCCGGAAAGGCGCACCCGTGGTGCCTGGTAACTGAGGATTGGAATCAGACCCATGTGTGGGGCTGGGTGGACGATGGAACATTTGACTAAGGAGGGATGACCTGTGGCAGATAACAGCGGCAGCCCCGGCATGAATAAACTGGCACGTGTGATTTCTGCCAGGGCGCAGCAGGTGGCGGGGAAAGCTCCCCGTGACCTTGACCTTGATTTTGGTGTGATCCAAAAAGATTACAGCCTATTGACCAACACATTTCCCATACCGATACCCAAAAAAGATTATCACGTGTGCCGGACTGTTGGCGGCCTGAGTTTTAACGGCGGCACGCACGGCGGGCACTTATCCGGGGATGGGAGCCATAAACACACGCTGCCGAAAATACAGCCCGGTGACAGGGTGCTGGTTGCCTGGGTGCAGAGTGAGGCGGTTGTGGTGGATGTTGTGACGAAACTATAAGGAGGATGACAATGGCAGATAACCAGCTTTTCCCCGTGTTTGAACTGCCTGAGATACCGGATGATCCGGAATATGATGAAATATACCGGCCTTCGGCATATTTTGACTATGAAACAGGCGATTTTTTGAGAGATGGGGCGAACCGGATAGTCACCAGTGAGGGCCGTGAGGCATACATGCAGTGGTGCGTGAAAGCCGTATCGACAGAAAGAGAGAGTTGCCTGGCGTACAGTGACGATATAGGCACGGAATTTGAGGAGCTGGCTGACATATCCGATACTGAATCAAGAGAAAGTTATATTGAGCTGACAATAACAGAGGCCCTGATGGTCCACCCGGCAACGGAATACGTGAAAGACTTTGAATTTTCGCATGACGGGGATGGCACGTGGGTCTCTTTTGTTGTTAAGGGATACCCGTGGGAGGAAGAGGAGCGGCTGAGTATAAGAGTGGGAGGTGAGAAAGATGGCGTATGACTTTATTCTGCCGGAATTTTTGGAGGATTGTGATGCAGACACGATCCACCGCCGGATGCTGGATGAACTTCCGGACGATATTGACAAAACGGAGGGCGGTTTTCCCTGGGATTTTACCAGGCCAACGGCCCTGATCGCAGCGGAACTGCTCCAGTTTTACATACCGGAAACCATAAAACTGATGTTCCCGCAGTGGAGCACGGGGCAATTCCTGGACTACCTGGCGGCCACTTCGCACACAAAGCGCAAGGATGCGACCTATGCAGAGGCGGTTGTGGAGATTAGAGGGGAGGCAGGAACCCTGATCCCGGCGGGCACCATACTTGCGACAGCGGCCACAAACGGGCAGCCTTCCATTGAATTTGCCACGCTGGAAACGTGCGTGCTGGATGAACAGGGGGAGGGCAGCGTTACCGTGAGGGCGCTGGTGCCCGGCACAGAGGCGAACGTGAACCCTGGCACCATTGTACTGATGTCCGAACCGATTGAGGGAATTACTTCCATGACGAACCCGGAAAAGGCCAGCGGCGGATCAGAGGCTGAGAGTGATGACGATCTGCGGGAGCGCATTTTGGAGGCGGACTCCAACGAGGATATATCCTTTATTGGCAACGTATCCGATTACCGGCGCTGGGCAAGAGAGGTTGACGGCATAGGGGATGCCATTGTGGTGCCTGAATGGAACGGGCCTGAGACGGTGAAAATCGTGTGCCTGGATGCCAACGGGGAGGCGGCGAACCAGTCGCTGCTGACTGCCGTATATAACCACATTATGAGCCCGGATGACCCGGAGAAACGCCTGGCACCGCCGAACGTGATCCTGACCGTGTCGGCCCCGGACCTGGTAAATATAACATACGCATTTACTGTGGAGCTGGCTGACGCATATGAACTGGATGCCGTTGTGGCGGATTTCCGCAAACAGCTGGATGCCTATTATAGGACCGTTGAGGGTGTGGTGAAGTACAACCAGGTGCATTCTATCCTGACGAATACACAGGGGGTTGCGGACTTTGACGGGCTGACCATGAACGGCGGCACCGAGAACATAACCATTGAGCAAGATGAATACCCGCACACGCTCGCCATAAATGCAGAGGAGGCGAGCTGATGAATTTGGAGAATTTTCCGACACGGGAAACCGCCCGTGACATGATGACCATGATATCCCCCATTTATGATCGCTCCTATGTTGGCAAGTGGATATTTGAGGTAATGGCTTTTCCGCTGGGCCTGGCGCAGGATATTGTGAAAGACCTGGAAAAGCAGGGTTTTCCGGAAACGGCCACATGGAGCCTGCCATGGTGGGAGGAGCGCTATGGGATACCGACCAATGAGAGCCTGCCCCTGGAAGAGCGGCAGAAAGCGGTGACGCAGCGCCGGAATCTCAAGGTGCCCATGAACCCGTATAGAATTACGGAAATCATTAAGGGCCTGACTGGCAGGGATGTGGAGCTGCGTGAGAACGTGGCCCCGCACACTTATGAAATAACGATTTTCCCAGGTGATTCCAACGTGGATCTGGATGCCGTTGTGGATACGATTGGAGAAATACGGCAGCCGCAGAAACACGTGAACATTGTGTTTGAGGTGCCTGTGGGCGTGCAGATCCAGTTTGGCGTGCAGAAAAAAGTATTTGATTACCGGTTGACGGGAGAGGGCAAGAAAGCTGGCCGCTGGCCGCAGCCGAGCATGGTCGGCGCAGTGGCGGATGCCGGTATTGCCGTGGATCCGGACGGATCCGGCGCAGTGTTCCCGTATGTGCTGGCCGGTACCAGGCCGGATATAAGTACCATTGGAGCTGTGCGGCCTGTGAATATTGAGGTGGATCCAGCAGAGACAGGGCAGCCGTTTCCCTATCCGGTTGCCGGTACCAGGCCGGATGTAAGCACAATCGGCAAGGTGGAGCCGTTGGAGATTGATATTGATTCAGAAACAAACACACAGGTATTTGCGTACCGCACGGCGGGAGAAAACCAGAAAACCGGAAAGTACCCTGATGTAAGCATAATCGGCAGGGCAGAAACGCTGGAACTGGATATTGGCCCGGAAACGGGCGCACAGGTATTTGCATACCGCACGGCGGGAGAAAACCAGAAAACCGGGGAACACCCTGATGTGCGCATGATCGGCAGGGTGGAGCAGGTGAAGGTTGATATCGATCCGGAAACAAATGCGCAGGTATTTGTTTACCAGACCGCAGGGGAGGACAAAAAAGCTGGGCGTTATCCTGACGTAAGCACGGCGGGAGAAACAGCGGCCCCTGGAATAAATGCCCACATTACCGGCGAAAACGCCAGTATTGTGTATAAAATCTGTGGAGCGAAACGGCTTTAGAAAGGAGGTATGCGGATGCTTACAGCAAGCGCAATGGCAGGCTTTAAAAACCATGTAAAGCAGGTTGTGGCATATGCCAAGTACAAGATCGGCAGCAGCTATTACAAGGCCAATATCACTGACATTTACATGGACAGCGGCGGGAAAGTAGTGATTGACTTCACGATTGACCCGGCGCAGAGCGGCAGCGTTACCGTGACAGAGGTGCAGCTGTTTGATACAAGCGGCGCTCTGTGGTTGACAAAGACCGAGAGCATTACCCGGAAAAGCGACCAGAACGGTATATTCTACCGCTTCAAAATTGACATTAGAGAAATTTAACAGGAAGGAGGGAAAACCCTATGTACAATCCTACCTATTGGCTGGATGAAGTTGTGGAACACCCGTACAGGTACAAAGAGCAGCAGAATCCTGACGGCAGCATTGACCACATACCGGATCCCGGAGAAGTGCTGCAGAAAGGTACGCCGCAGAGCGCAGCAAACTTTAAAAAGATGGAGGCCGGTATCCTGGAGGGGCTGCTGATCGGGAGCGAAAACTCCCGGATGATTGCCAGCCTGCAGCGTGGCCTGGCGGGCATTACCGGTGAGGTGATCCAGGTGACACTGAACAATGCGCAGGCCTACCCGTTTAATGATTCCACGCAGACAGTAAGGCTTGCCACCCAGCGCAACACAAAGAGCTATACAGTGAGCGCTGAGCTTGTAAGCGTGGAGGGCGGAGCGGTCGGAGAAATTGAGTACAGTGATAAGCTGCTGAACGGCTTTAAGGTACATTTTACCGGATCCGCAAAAAAGGTTGTGCTGAACCTGTATGTGAGAGGAGGGATTTAATTGGCAAACATTATTATCCCGAATGAGCAGCGCAAGGCGGATGCTGAATATATTGCCGAGAAGTACGGCATTGACCGCAGGGATCCTGCCATGAGAGAGGCGGCAGAGGTATCCGCTGCCAGGACAAGAGAAGCTGTTGAGATGGCAAAAAATACAAGGAGGTATTACTGATGAAAGTGGTGCATTTGCCAGAGGATGGCAAGAACTTTATTCCCTACGATATTGCAGGGAAAAACATTGATTTCAATGATGGTGATCTCATGTTTAATGTTTCCAAAAAGGAACGTGACTATGAGGTCATTATTGATATTTGCGAGGATTACACGGGCGGCCTGGTAATGGGAGCTGATTCCGGTGACAGGTATGTGGCGCAGGTGGTTATCCCGGCCAGGGAATACACCGAGACGGAAATTGATAACCCTGATTATAATCCTGATGCAGAGAGCGGCATGGGCGGCAGCGAGAAAATTACGCAGCGTGAGCCCGTGCCTTTTTCTATGGACCGTTGTGAGCTGAGACTGTGGGAAATGGAGGTATAAGCAGATGGCAAATTTTGATGATTTTAAACTGGCGATTGAGGCGCTTTCTGGCGGGAAAAATACGATTATTTTGGATGATCGTGAGATGCCTTCCGTTGTGGTGCCGTTTCCGAGATTGAAGATGTCTGACCTTATTACAAGCGGCAGCCAGAATTACCACCCGGCCTTTTCCGTTGGAGGGGCGGAAAAGAACAGGATCATGGTATCCAAGTTTATAAATGTGGTGCTGAATGACCGGGCATATTCCCTGCCATTAAAGGATCCCCGCACCAGTGTAAACTTTGACCAGGCTGTCCAGTATTGCCGTAATAAGGGCAAAGGGTGGAGCCTGATGCCATACTCTTTGTGGTGCGCCATTGCGCTGTGGTGCAAAAAAAATGAGACTATGCCGAGGGGCAACAACAGCTGGGGCCATGATCATGCGTACACGCATGAGGTTGGCACACCGACAGCCTACGAGACGGGCGATAGCCACAAAGGAGAGCCTACCCGCACGGCCACCGGATCCGGGCCGAATACGTGGAATCACAACTGGATGCCGGACGGGATCGCTGACCTGAACGGAAATGTGTGGGAATGGTGCGCAGGGATGCGCCTGAAAGACGGAGAAATCCAGATTATCCCATACGCAAACTGTATGCAGGCAGAGATCAGCATGGGCGCTGACTCCTCTGAGTGGAAAGCCCTGGACAAGGATGGCAACACTGTGGCTCCCGGATCTGACGGCACGCTAAAATGGGACTGGGTGAGCAGCAAGCTCCAGCTGACCAATAAGGCAGTGACGTATACAACCGATCAGGGCAACGGAGGGCAGTACAAGGATATGACGCTGGTGTCTGGACTGGATGCAGCGCCGGAGCTGGCAAAGGCTCTCCTGCTGTACCCGGACCAGCCTGGTGAGGATGTATATGGTGGTGACTACCATTGGGCAAACACTCGTGGAGAGCGTTTGCCGATCTGCGGGGGCCTCTGGAACAGCACCGGCGACGCTGGCGTGTTCCGCGTGAGCCTGTACTATCCCCGTACCTATGCGAACGGCAGCATTGGTTTCCGGTCCGCTTTTTGTGAGCTGTAAACCGTCAACCGATTACTGATTGCCCTGCGGTAGCAGGGCATATAAAAAGCGCTGAAAGGAGTGTGCGAATGTGGCAGAACAGAGATCCGACGGCGTAAGCAAAGAGATGGAGGAGGAAGGCTTCCGGATATTGCAGAAAGTTGAAGATATGGAAGTTTATGCCCTTCCACTTATAGCAAGGTGGTCGGTACCGCACCAAAAATTATTAGGTGATGACATAGCCCATTGCATGAACCGCATGTCGGAGCTGGCGGCGGCATTGACGGTTGCATATTACAAGAAAACCTCCATAAGTGAGCTGGATGAACTGAACAAAGGGCTGCAATCCCACATACGGGTTGCATACCGGCTGAAATATTTGAAAGGGCACAGCTCGCTGAATGAATGGGAGGGCCGGTCTGCTGAGATTGGCAGGATGATCGGCAAATACAAAGAATGGGTGTATGGCGGTGATCAGAAAACGGCGCAAAGCAAAGGCGGTAAGACCAGAAGCAGCCGCTGAGGTTAGCGGTTGAGATTTTGGGAGCAGGCTACTCGTTTGCCGATCTGCGGGGGCAACTGGAACAACACCGGCAACGCTGGCGTGTTCAACGTGAACCTGAACAATCCCCGTACCAATGCGAACGGCAACATTGGTTTCCGGTCCGCTTTACTCTCAATGCCAGAACGGCCATGTTTAAGGACCTGGCCGCAGTGCGAGAGAATAAAGGAGCCTGCTTCCACTCCGGGCCGTATTGGCAGGAGAAAAATACCCCTGCCCGTGCGTGGGTAGTGGGTGCGCCTGTGGAGACAAACAAAGCAGGATGCAGCCATGGAAGCCGCAAGTAATGAAAATGAAAGCTGTGACACATGGTCTGATTTTAGGAGCGACAAGACCATGAAAATAAAAAATATCTTTGACCAGATTTTTTCAATGGAAAACCTGTATGGCGCACTGGAAGATGCGTCCGCCGGGCGGAGGTATAACCGGGATGTTTTGCATTTTAACCTGAACGCCTGGGAAATGCTGAATGAGATCCGGCAGGAGGTTTACAGCGGAACGTACAGCATAGACAGATATTTTATTTTTTATGTGTACGAGCCCAAAAAGCGGATGATTATGTCCATAAGATTCCGGCACAGAGTTGTGCAGTGGGCTATATACAGGGTTGTCAATCCTTTACTGGTAAAGGGATACATTGAGGATTCCTATGGATGTATACAGGATAGAGGGAACCTCCGAGCCATGCAGAGGCTCCGCTATTGGCTGATCCAGGTAAGCTGCCGGGATGAACGGTGGTATTACTTAAAACTTGACATAAGCAAGTATTTTTACAGGATTTCACACAGGATACTGAAAAAGATACTTGCCAAAAAGATAAAGGATAAGAGGTTGCTGAGGGTACTGGATGCCATTATTGACTGCGAACACACGCCGTTTGGGCTCCCGCCGGGCAAAGGACCGGGAGAGGTGCCTCTGGAAGAGCGGCTATATGATGTTGGTATGCCGGTTGGAAATTTGATGTCACAAATGTTTGCCAACCTGTACCTGGATGCGCTGGACCAGTTTTGTAAACGTGTTTTGCAAGTGCATTATTATGTGCGGTGCATGGATGATGTAATAATCCTGAGCAACAGCAAAGAACAGCTGAGGGGATGGAAGGACAAGATTTCCGCCTTTTTGAATACAGAGTTGGAGCTGCAGCTGAACCAGAAAACCTGCATAAGGCCGATAAGCCAAGGAATTGAATTTGTTGGATACCGTGTGTGGGCTGACAGGGCGGTGATCAGGAAAAGCACAACGCTGCACATGAAGAAGGTGCTCCGAGCCAAGAAAGAGGCGTACAGAGTAAAGGAAATAACACTGAAACAGGCGGCCAGCCCGCTGATCGCATACCTGGGTATGCTGAAACACTGTGACTGCGAGGCGTTCAGGAAAAAGCTGTTAGAGGATTTTGTGCTGACACACGCAGAAAAAGAGGATGGAGAGATCCAGGAAAGGAGGAGCACCAGTGAAACCGTGTATTGCTGAGCTGCTGGATAAGCAGAGTGAGATTATTAAGCTCCAGACTGAAATTATTGACCGGCTGGCAGCCGTGGTGCTGCAGCACGGCATGATTGAGGATGAAGAGCTGAGGATGATACAGCAGGCTGCAAAGATGCAGGGGGAAGTGGGATCGTGAAGCCACATTTTAGAATTGACCGGAGGGCAGGACCGCTGAAAGCAGGTCCTATTTTGTTACTGAAATTTATATGAAAATTACAGAATGACAGGAGGATGGAGAAATGCAGAAAGCGTATACAGTTTTTCAGGGCGCTATTGCGGCGGCACTGGCCTGGCTGTCCGCAAAGCTGGGGATCCTGTTCCCCGTGCTGGTGCTGCTGATGGTTATGATGGCCGTGGACTATCTGACCGGCATGATCGCCAGCAAAAAGGAGGCCATTGAGCACCCGGAGGATCCTAACATGGGATGGAGCAGCAAAAAGGGTGCCATTGGAATCTTTAAAAAGGTCGGTTATTTGTGTGTGATTGCCGTGGCAATGGTTGTGGATTTTGTGATCGTAAAGGTGGCAGTATCCCTGGGATATACCGGGATCCCAGCAAAGGCCATGTTTGGCCTGCTGGCGGCCATTTGGTACCTGCTGAATGAATTACTGAGCATTATTGAAAACGCTGGCAGGATGGGCGCACCGGTGCCGCAGTGGATCGCAAAATACATTGCCGTTCTGAAAAATAAGATTGATGACAGCGGCACGGCACATAATGGCACAGGTGGGAGCGAGTAATCGCTCCCCTTTTTGATTTTTGGATGGGAGGATATTGCTGTGACAGAAAAGGAATTTGTTGCATTTATGGGGCCGCTGGCCCATGCGGATATGCAGAAAAGCGGGATCCTTGCCTCGGTGACAACGGCGCAGGGTATCCTGGAATCCGGGTATGGCAGCACTGATCTGGCGAAAAATGCCAACAATTTTTTCGGGATGAAGTGCGTGCTTTCCGGTAATACCTGGCCTGGCAGTACCTGGGATGGGGTGAGCAAGTACACAAAGAGCACCGGCGAACAGAAACCGGATGGAACGCCGTACACGGTTGTGGCGGATTTCCGGAAATCCCCGTCCGCCGCAGAATCCGTGGCTGACCATAGCGCATACCTGCTGGGAGCCATGAACGGCTCCAAAAAGAGATATGCAGGCCTGGCGGGAGAAAAGGACCCGGCCAAGGCGATTGCAATCATTAAGGCTGGCGGCTATGCCACGGATGTGAGCTATGTGAGCAAGATACTGAGCATTATTGAGCGCTTTGACCTGACGCAGTATGACGCTGTGGAGGGCAGCGCAGAAAGTGAGGAAAAAGTGAAGATCGTACAGAGCATTTTGACAAAGAACCCGTGTTATACCGGGGGCAGGAAACTTGACAACGGTGTAAAAGGCCTGATGCTGCACTCCGTGGGATGCCCGCAGCCCAAGGCCTCTGTATTTATTAACAGCTGGAACTCCCCAAGCTACGGGAACGCCTGTGTGCATGGATTTATTGATGCGCTGACGGGCACGGTTTACCAGACCCTGCCGTGGAATTGGAGAGGCTGGCACTGTGCCTCCGGCAGCAAGGGATCCGGCAATAATACGCACATTGGCGTGGAGATGTGTGAGCCGGATTGTATTAAGTACACCAGCGGCTCCAGCTTTACCTGCTCCGACAAGGCCAGGGCAAAAGAGATGGTTAAGCGGACCTATGAGGCGGCTGTGCAGCTGTTCGCCATGCTGTGCAAGCAGTACGGCCTGAATCCGCTGGCGGATGGCGTTGTGATCAGCCACGCAGAGGGGCACAAGCGGGGCATTGCCAGCAACCACGGGGATCCTGAACATCTGTGGAAGGGGCTCGGCATGGGATACACCATGGACGGATTCCGCAAGGATGTAAAGGCTGCCATGAGCGGCGCAGGAACTTCCGGCGGATCGACACCGGCTCCGGCACCGGCAGAGGAAAAGAAGTATTACAGGGTGCGCAAGAGCTGGGCGGATGCCGCCCGCCAGAAAGGCGCATATGAGGTGCTGGCGAACGCAAAGAAAGAGGCGGATAAGAATCCGGGATACAAGGTGTATGACTGGAACGGCAAACAGGTGTACCCTGTGGCCGCATTTAAGCCGTACACCGTGAAGGTATCCATTGATGACCTGAACATCCGCAAGAAGCCTGACAGCGGATCCGGCAGCCACGGATTTACAGGAGAAGGTATTTTTACCATTGTTGCCGAGGCGGAGGGCCCCGGCGCAACGCTGTGGGGATTGCTGAAATCCTATGCAGATGAAAAGAATGGGTGGATCAGCCTGGACTATGCGAAGTTTGTCGCTTATGTATAAAAACAGAGGGGCAATCTTTGTCTGATATTCCGGATTTACAGATTTTTAAAGCTGTGATATGATTTCCGCCAGAGGGGGTTTTCAAGGGGGCAGAAATGCTGCTAACCTTTGAAAGCCCCCTCTTTTTTTGTGCCCAAAATTATTGTCTATTGTGTATCTTTTCCACCGGTCAATTTTGTCTATTCGGTCCATTGAAAATAAACCAATGGTGGTTTATAATATAGACAGTTAAGAAAACAGAGCACAGGAGGCAAGGAAAAATGAGAGTAGCAGATATTATTTTACAGCAGCTGGGTGGCAACAGATTTGCAGCAATGACCGGCAGCAAGATGTTTATAGCAGACGGAAACAGCCTGAAAATGAACCTGGCAAAGAACGCCAGCAAGGCCAACAGATTGACGGTGACGCTGGATGAAGCAACCGACACCTACAAGATGCGGTTTTACAGATACACAGCAGGCCGCCTGAACAAAAAGACATTTGCCTGGACACCGGACAAGGTAACAGAGGTTGCTGAGTATAGTGATGTATATTGTGACCAGCTGCAAGAGCTGTTTACAGAGGTAACTGGATTATACACACACTTTTAAGAGGGGGGGCGCAAGCCCCCAAGGGAGGGGAAAGATGGAGATCAAGAGACTGAGAAACGCAAGGTTTGGAAACAAGCTGATTTGCCAGGTAGTGACCGGCTGGGGCCTGTATGAACATGGAAAAGGCTGGGTGGCCTTTAGCAGTGACCGTGACAGGTACGGGATCCTGACTCCATATACCCCATGCGGCGGGCGCAAGGCCCTGCAGGCAATACTGGATGCCGGTGGTTTTGCAAGTTTTGAAAATATGGAATATGTGCAGGAGCTGGGGCGTTAAGCCCCGGCGGAAAGGATGGAGCATGGTGGATCTGAAAAGAAAAATGAGGCGTTACAATCTGATGGAGAAGCACATGGAGCTGGTAAGAAAAGGCCAGTACGGAGCCGCAAGGGTGCTGATGAAGCTGCTGAAAGATAGCAAGGTAACGCTGTGGCTGGATGATGACAGCTGGACGGTGGAACTGATTTGTGAGAAAGCCGGATGCCGGATCTGGTATGAGCGAAACGGCAACAGAGCGGTGGCGCATTTATAGGGGGAGGGGCAGAGCATGAGCCAGATGATAGCACAGGATTTTAATGGATTTGTAGAGAAAGTAAGCGAAGGAATCCGGACGGCGCTGAACACGCCGACAGGCCAGCAGATTACAAAGGAGCTGCTGAGGATGAAACTGGAAGAGAATCCAGAGCTTACACCGGAGGAGTGGAAGGAAACAAAATCGCAGTTTATGACGTTTTGCTTTACGCTGTTTGTTAAGGAAACGCCGCAGGCCATGAAAGAACTGAGCTGCCATGTATGGAATGAGCTGCAGAGGGGAGCGCAGGATGACCATTAAAAGGGCTTTTTACCGTGACCGCTGGAATGAAAACAAGGTGTGGGAGGTTGCGCACCTGATCGGCGGCTATTACCTTCGGCAGTACATTTGCGGAATCCAGCAGAGCGCTGGACTCCGCACAACCAAGAAATTTATTAAGAGCACAGGCATTTTGGATTTTGAAAAGGTTCGGACAGTAAAAGGATAGGAGGCAGGAATGAAAGTATTTTATACATATGGAACAGATGAAAGATACCCGTTTTGCGGCGGGTGGGTAGAAGTTGAGGCAGATACAATGAAACAGGCCCATGCTCTTTACAGAGCGGCCTATCCGGACAGAGATCCAGGGATCCTGAATTGCGCAGACTACTACACAGAGGAGCAGTTCAGGCGCACGGATATGATGGAGACGGGAAACAGAGGGGCATATTGCCACAGAGTAATAAAGGGGGCGTGATTGTGCAGACGGCAGATGAAAAGAGACGGGAGAAAGCCAGGCAGCTGAGGATCAGAAAGCCGATAGTGAAGAATCTGAACCTGGACACGATAAAAGAGGAATTGTGGGATATCCAGAGCGAATGTGAAGATGTGCATTGGTATTTTGACACGGATGATGATACACTGATCAATGCCATGGACGGGGATGAAGATGAAGCCTATGAATTTCGCATGATGTTTGCGGACCTGTGCGCAGAGTGTGAGCGCATGTCGGATGATCTTAATGAGGAATGGGTGCCAGATTGCTTTGACAGATTTTTTGTGGCGGTGGGTGCCGGTGATGAATATGGCGGCCTCCTGGGCTGGGATAGTTATGAGCAGGATTATTTTGGAATCCCCTGCACGGATGCCTGGGCCGAAGATGCAAGCAAAAAAGCCCTGAAACAGCTGACAAAGGATGAACTGATTGCGGCGGCACGGCAGTGTTTCCGGGTGTACCACTCTTACATGGCGCTGCGGCACCGGTACGATTGCCTGAAAGCGTCATTGGATATACTGCGGGCGCAGAATACAGGATACCTGCAGATGGTGAAACGCATTGAGGAGGTTTATGACAAGGCCGACAAGGAATCGTGTGGATTTAAGTACCAGTTTTGCAAAGAGGTTGTGGAGCTTGACAGGATTTTAGAAAATATGCCGCAGGAGGCATGGATACAGTAAAGGAGGATAATACTATGACGAATTTAGCAAATAAGATCGGTGGAGCGTTGTTTGGTGTAGCGGTAGGGGATGCGCTGGGCGCACCGTTGGAGTTTATGGGGGAGCAGGAGATCCAGCACCGGTATGGCACCGTGAAGGAAATGATCGGCGGCGGCTGGCTGAATGTGAAGCCCGGAGAGGTAACGGATGACACGCAGATGACGGTGGCGGCGGCCCTGGCCGTGGCAATGCACCCGGAGAATCCGGCTCCGTATGCTGGCCAGAATTTTGCGCAGTGGGCCATGGGAGGCCCCAAGGATATTGGCGGCACGTGCCGCTCTGCAATTACCAACGCATTGCAGGCCATGACCCGGCGGCCTGATCTGAAAGACTGCAAGGGGCTGGCAGAGTATGAGCTGTGGGCAGATGCCTCCAGGCTGACGGCGGTACAGAATGGGAACAGGAGCGCCGGAAACGGGGCTCTGATGCGGACCGTGTATCCCGGCCTGTATTATGCGGATGAAGCAGAGGCCCTGGACGTTGCTGACAAGATCGGCAGGCTGACGCACTGGGATGATTTGAGCGCTGAGGCTTGCGCATTGTACACGAAAATGGTACACTGTTTAACAGAGCACCATGCTGACCCGGTGGGGGAACTGTGGAACATGATGGAGGATATCCTGACCGGCACCCGGTATGAGCGCCATGAGAAAAAGAGCAACCTGAATCCCTCCGGTTTTGTTGTGGATAGCTTTAAATGCGCCCTGTACTGCCTGAGAAATACAAAAACCTTTGAGGATGCTGTGGTGATGGCCGCCAACATGGGCGGTGACGCTGACACCATTGGAGCCATTACAGGAGGCCTGGCAGGTGCCCTGTACGGATATGAGGCAATCCCGCTGCGGTGGAGATCGCTGATTGATGCAAATACAAAAAGCGTGCTGATCAGCCTGACAGGTGACGCTGCAAAGAATCGGCAGGAGTAGGAGGATGGACAACACTATGGCATACGGCAGAAAACTGAAAGGAGCAACCAGGCGGGTGCCCATAACGGTACATGCTCCTCTGGACCGGCTGGATCAGATTGACAGCTATGTGGAAGAGCGCAGCCGTGAAGATGGAAAGGCATACAGCAGATCGGATTTTTACGAGGAGGCCGCCAGGTATTACCTGGAATACCTGGGGAAACTTCCTGAACAGCAGGACGGCACCACAGGTGTACCAAAATAGTCCCAAAATTTTTGCACGACAGAGAAACGTGAGAAAATGGAGAAAAAACAGGTATAAAATACAGGCAAAAACAGCCTGAAACAAGCCGGGTGCAAGTGTTCAGATTGAGTTTGAATAATTGAATATTTTACACGGGTTATTTTATATGACAGGTATTCCATAGGATTACCTGTCATATTTTCAATATATTAACTTTAAACTTTTGGATTGTTGTCAAGCAGTATTAAAAAGAGGGTAGAGTAATGAATTTTTATGAGGTTTTTACGCCAGGCGGAGTGCCAACGTATACGTATAATCCAAGAGACAGTTATAATTTAGAAGTGAAAATAATGCGAGCAAAAAGGAACCTTTGTAAATTGATGATTGTTACAGGACAGACTAAAATGGGAAAAACTGTTTTAGCCGAAAAAGTATATAATCGTGGAAATGATAGTATATGGGTTGATGGTGGAGAAATATCTGATGAAGAATCATTTTGGGATAACATTGTTTCACAATTAGAATTGCCTACACAGTATGAAGATCAAAATACGTCTGGTGTAAATTTTGCTGTTGAAGCAGGAGCGGAAGGGCAATTGAAATTTTGTTTTTCAGAGGCGAGGCCCCAAGGTAGTGTAAAAATTGAACATGATAGGCTAAAAGGTGTAGTATCTACAAGTAAAATGAGTAATAAAATGGCGAGCATTAAATATCTTACGGATAATAATATACCTTTAATTGTCGATGACTTTCATTATATAAAAAGAGATATACAGACTCAAATCGTTAGAGCATTAAAATCTCCAATAATGCATGGATTACCTGTAATTTTCATTGCAATTCCAAGTAGAAAATTTGATGTATTGAAGGTTGAGCGAGAAATGACCGGACGGATAGAAATGTTTGAAATTCCTGCATGGTCAGATGGAGAATTGATGGAAATAGCTAATAAGGGTTTTAAAGAGTTACATGTTGAGGTGCCTTATTCGGTAATAATGAAAATGGCAAAAGAGGCTATGGGGAGTCCACATTTAATGCAAGAGTTTTGTAAAAAGATTTGTGAAGAATATAAAATAGAAAAGAAATCGTTACAAAGAATCAAATTGGGAGATGATATTGCATTAAGTACAATATTTAAAGAAATTGCCAAAATCAGTGGAAGAGAACTTTTTGAAAAATTAGCTAGAGGACCTCGTCAACGTTCAGATAGGATACATAGACAGCTGAAAAGCGGAAAAAAGACAGATATATATGGTGTAGTTATGGAGGGATTAAAAAGTATGAAACCAGGGGTCGTTTCTATAAGTTATGAAGAATTTAGAAGTTGTTTAAAAGAAATAATAGATGATGTCCCTCAGTTGCATGAGATTTCTAGAGTTTTAGAAAAGATTGCGGAAATATCATATGATGCAGGTGCGTCTACGCCGGTAATTGATTGGGATAAAGATGAAGCTATGTTAACCATAACAGATCCATTCTTTGCTTTTTATTTAAGATGGTGCTCAGAATAAATAATATGGCAACATTTTGGCAACGGAAAATCAGCAAGCCAGAATAATTGATGTAATTGAAGTAAAAAATGGTGTGTATTTGCATAAAAACTAAACAAATATAGTTAAGATTGGCAAGGAACACGCCGAGTTCGAGTAGCGGACAGAACCCTGGAAATGCTGATAAAATGGGCATTTCCGGGGTTGATTTATGTGTCTCTATGTGATAGTGTCAAGTTTTGGACCTGTTGACAAAATCCCCGAATACTCTATTCCCATGGTTTAATGGCAGCAAAAGAGGTGATGGAGCATAATGGGACGGAAAAGTGGACTCTACCCTTCCTCCACCATCTCCCCCGCCGCGATTCCCCCCTCCCATTAAAATCAAAACCACCCCAGCCCCGGCCATACTCCACTGCAATGGCATCCAGTCTGCCATCAGGCCGAAAATCGCCATGCCTGCAGGATAGCACACGGAATACATTGCGCCCATAAAGCCGAATACCCGCCCCTGCATGGAGCTCTCTGTGTGTTCCTGAAGGGAAGTGGTGATGGTTGTCTGCACTGCCGTCAGCGCCACCCCGTAGACAGCCATTAAGACAAGGTACAGTGCGAAATCTTTTGCGGCGGCCATGCCCGCTGACATTGCGCCGAATATTGCCATGGAGACAGCCAGGGTTTTTCTGCGCTTTTGAGAGCCGCCCCGGGCGCTCATCAGAAGTCCGCCTGTCATCATCCCGCCGAAGCCGCATAACTCAGTGGCCGTCAGATACCAGTAGGTATCGCCGTAGACTCTGCTTACGAGCAGTCCTGAGAGATAGCCTGCCGGGACGCATAAGAAGGTAAAGAGCCCATATATCATAAGGAATCCGCCGATGATTTTCTGTGAGAGGGCATACTGGATGCCGTCCCGGATATCAGAGAATGCGGAAGCAGGTATCACTTTTTTCTCCTGCTCAGGCAGCCGCACACAGGCAAACAGCCCGATGCCGATGACTGCCGTAAAAATATCAATCAGCAGTATGGAACGCAGGGATCCCATGACAAGCACTGCGCCTGCCGCAGCAGGAGCGGAAAACTGCACGGCAGACTGCATGGAGGCATTGATGCCGTTGTACCGCATGAGATGCTCTTTGGGGACAAGCTGGGGGATGACTGCATTTACAGCAGGGGATTGGATGCCTGCCCCGATTGAGCGGAGAACGGACAGTACCAGCAGCAGGTGAAGCAGCATGCCGCTCTGAGAAATATGAGGAAGGAGGATGAACATTCCCAGGGTGACAGCTGCTGTTCCCCCGTCTGCGCAGATAATGAGCCTTTTTCGGCTGTACCGGTCTGCCCAGACACCTCCCCAGAAGGAGATGAAAAACTGGGGCAGATAGGAGCATACCGAAAAAGCTGCCACCCAGACTCCGCTTGCTGTGTGGAGCGTTACATACCAGACGACTGCCATCTGGACAATCTGCGAGCCAAGCAGAGTGACACTCTGACTGACAAGGAAAAGGATGGTCTTCCTTCTCCAGTTATTCTGAGCTTCAGGCATTGGCTGTTTCCTCCTGATCCTTATAGTTTTGCAAAAGTACCAGGCGCTGGGTCGGATAACCGTACTCTGTCAGCAGTTCTTTTTCCGAAAAGCCGAGACGCAGATACTCCTTCCGGTATCCCGTATCTGCCTTATCGCCCTCCCGGTATGTGGTCAGGCTGATTTCCTGTCCCTGAGGCAGCTCCTCGGAAAGCCTGCGAAGAAAAATCTGTTCCATGCCCAGACCGCGGTACTGGGGATGAATGGCCCAAAACTCGATCCTTCCGGTGTCAGCCGAAAATGCCATGATGCCGGCCGCCATATCTGCACGTTCCAGGATAAACGCCTGCCTCTCGGAAATATGGCGGTACAGGTTGTTAAGATATTCCCCTTCCCTCAGGCAGGGGTATCCGTCAACGGAAAGGCGGACCAGCTCCATCCAGCTGTCTATATCCGCTGATGCGGCAAACCGTATATCGTCTTTTGAAAAGTCCGTCTTGATTGGCCCTCCAGTCAAACGAAGTTCCAGCTGCAGTGGGTAAAATGCTCCGGCTGCTCTGTATTCGCCGGGCGTCATCTTATACATGGACTTAAAGCTGCCTGCAAATGCCTGCTGGCTTTCGTATCCGCTCATAAGGGCGATCTCAATCACCGGTTTTTTGGAAAACGCCAGAAGCCTTGCCGCCTCTGTCAGCTGCCGTCTCCGGACGTAATCATGGATAGTCAGTCCGGCTGTCTTCGCAAAGCTCCGGTGAAGATGGTATTTGGAGCAGTGCAGGGCTGACGCAACTGTCTGAAGATCCAGCCGGCTGTCCAGATTTTCTTCGATATAGAAGAGTGCCTCAGAGACAATGGGTACTGTCTGTCTGTGCATTTCGCTTCCTCCTTTCTGCTGCAATCCATTGATGGCTGTTCTTCCTGACAGCCGGTAAGGGATGTTCCATCCCGCTGCCAGATGCCAGAGAGGAATTATAACACAGAGAGAGGAGGATGTTTTCATCATTCTTGCTGTCTTTTCTGCAGATACTCCGGGAAGAAATTCCCTGACTCCTTTTGAAAAATATCCAGGGCATGGCTTGTGACACCGGACAAATCTTCACGCTCGCAGGTGGCAAAGTGATAGCTTAAGAATAACTGAAACATCTCCTCATCCATAGCATCAATGGCCTCCCGCATGAACAGAGCACAGCCGTCTGATGCCACATAGTGAAGCCTGGTTACAGGGAATACGGACATCAGATCATCGATATCCTCTTTCCGGACAAGCTCAAATATATCCTTTGGCTCTGACTTGGCTGCAAAGGTTTCCGGATCCAGCAGTCCGTTTTTTACATACTCCGCCACATGGATGTTCTGACGGTGAAATCCCTCGTCCAGCAGGCACCCGTCAGAAATCACATATGCGGCAAAAATGATGCCGCCTGTTTTTGTGACGCGAAGTGCCTCCCTCACAGCCTGCCGCTTGTCCTCTATGCTGTACAGATGGTAAAGAGGGCCCAATAACAGGGTGATATCATATTGGTCGTCAGGGAACATTGATAAATCTAAGGCATTGCCCCGGGTAATGGATACGTTCTCATCAGGCGTTATATGGCTGCGGAATATTTCTATATTATGGTCGACTAATTCCACCGCATCAACCCGGTATCCCCGGTGTGCCAGCGCATGGGAATACCGTCCTGTTCCTGCACCGATTTCAAGAACACGGTCACCGGGTTTGATGTACTTTTCGATATAGCGCATCGTCGTGAGGAATTCAACCGTGCCGTGTTTGAGCAAAAGCCGGCGTTCCTCATCATAGCGGCTATAAAAATCTGTTAAATACTCAGCTGTTTTGGCTGCTTTCATAAGACACCTCCGTTTGAACTGAAAAACAGCAGCTGTCAGCAGACTTTCTCTGCATGCTCCTGATTGATTAATGCGGATAAGAAACGCTGCACCATATCTTCGATTTTATCTCGCTGGAGAGCCAGCTTTCCGGATGCAGTCAGGACAGCGATGCCGTGGCTGTAAAGAAACAGGTCCAGGAAAATTCTTTTAGCCGTTTCTAAATCCACTCCAATCATTTCAGAGAAGGTCTCAGCCTTCTGTTCATTGCCAATCTCTGTATAGAAATCATTTGCATCCTTCATATCTAAGTCCATATCTGTCACAAACAGGAGCTTGAACAGAAAGGTTTCTTCACTGGCAAATGCAATATAAGAAAGCGGGAGAGATAAGCAGGGATTTCCACCGGCAGTCTGGCTGTAATGTTCTGCATACCGACTGTAAAAGTCAAAAGCATAATCTAAAAATTCTTTTTTCAGTTCTTCCATATTTTCATAGCAGGTAAAAATAGGGCGTGTTGAGCACTGCAGTTCATGGGCGATACTTCTGGCATTTACTGTTTCAAAACCTGTCCTGCGTGTAATGTTTAAAACAGCTTTCAAAATCATTTCTCTTGTAATTTTTGGCTTTGGCGGCAAAACACAGTTCCTCCAGTCTTTTTTATGCAAAGATTATTAAACATCAAATGTATGGCAACGGGCATTATACCTGCGCATACCGGTTTCAGCATTTACTGCTGAAATCCGGGCGCTAAATTCCGCCGGAGGCTGCCATGTCTAAAGGATATGGCACAGCAAAGTTAATACAACTGATGTAATACGACAAAAGTGATAAAATTAATACAACGAATGTAACATAACATATGTAACATAACTGGTACAATACAACAAATGTAATATAATATATGAAGGAAGTCAAGCGCAAATCTGTGGATACCGTTTTTTTCATATGTGAAAAGCTGTGGACGGCTGCCGAAAAAATAAAAAGCCCATGAGCCGTGAGACGGACAGGCTCCTCCCGCAGCAGACAGATTCAATCATAAAACTGATAAAACTGATAAATCTGATAAATCTGATAAAACTGTCGCTGTAAGGAGGAGCCTGTCAGCTCACTCACAGCTCATCGGTTATAGGTCAGTATTTTACCTGGCCGCTTCTCTCATTTCCTTCCTCTCAAACCGGTTCAGGATGAAGAATGCCAGAATCGCTGCCAGCAGAGAAGTTGCCGGAACATTGAGCCACAGTCCGTTCAGGCCCATAGGCCAAAGTACTGCGATAATCAGCAGAGGGAAGACCACTGCCGTGCAGACGGAGATGATCATAGCGGGAACAGGCTTTTCCACTGCGGACATATAACTCTGGGTGGCAAAGGAAAACCAGCGGATTAAATAGGCTGAACTGAAAAGCTTCAGCGCGGGAACCGCCATGTCGAGCAGCGCCTGGTCGGCGTTCTGGGTAAACAGGCTGGCAATGGGAAGCGGGAAGCAGAAGATGACCACGGCGGAAGCGATGGAAAGGATGGCCCCGGCCGTAAAGCAGCGCTTCTCAATATCTTTCACCCGCTTGAGAGCTCCGGCTCCCCAGTTATATCCCACAGCAGGCTGCAGGGAATCGCACATACCGTAAAGGAGAGGCTGCACGAAGCCGTCGGCAAACATGAGGATACCGTAGACGGAAACCGCCGTCGCGCCGCCCACACGCAGAAGAATCATATTCATAATGATGGAAGTGATTCTTCCTGCCACGTTATTTAAAAAGTTGGGGCTGCCGCAGGTGACGATGGTTTTTATCATAGTTCGGTTCAGTCTGGGGCGGACAAATCTCAGCTGCATTTTTCTGCTAAAAAACGGGTACAGCGCAGCCAAAGCGCACAGGAACATACTGGTACAGGTGGCCAGAGCTGCAGCCCAGATTCCGAAGCGGAACACAAACAGGAAAATAAATTCCAGTACGGCGCTCAGAACGGACATGACAATATTCAGGGCCATGCTGCTGCGGACCCTGCCGCAGATTTTTAAGTAGTTATCCATGGCAAAGACGATGGTGGTAACGGGGGAGCACAGGCAGTATACACGAAGATACTGAACGGCCAGCTTGGCCAGCTCTCCCTCAGCGCCCATGAGGCCGATTAACGCGGGAGCGGCCAGGAACATGGCCAGTCCCAGAATCAGACCGGTAATGACAATCATCAGGCAGGCGCTGGTAAAAATATTGTTGGCCTCCGCTTCCTTCTTTTCACCGAGGCGGACGGAAATGGGAACGGCGGATCCCACGCCGATCAGGTCAGCCAGGGAAAAGTTGATAATGACTAAAGGCATGGCCAGGTTCAGGGCAGCAAACGCATTCCCCGACAGAATCCGTCCCACCAGCACGCCGTCGATGGTCTGATAGAGGGCCGAAGCCAGCATGCCGATGGAACCGGGAATTGCCGCCGTAAAAAACAGCTTTGTGGGCGGCGTTTTTGAGAACAGCTCCTTATAATTCATAAAATGATAACCTCCAAATTCATAAACCGGCGCTTACCGGAAAAATTCAGCCAAAAGAGCGCAGGCACGCTCCATGGATATTTCGGTAGTATTGATGCAGAGATCATAAGACCGCTTGTCTCCCCAGACCTTTCCTGTGTAGAGACCGTAATATTCAGAACGGCTTTTATCGATCCTTCGGATATTGGAAAGTATTTCACGGTCCGTCATCTGTTCGTCAGAGGCTGACCTCTGGCGGCAGCGCGTGAGCTTTGCCTCCATATCTGCATAGACGAAGACACGGAGAGGATTCATTTCCTGAAGGATGTCGTCTGCACAGCGCCCTACGATCACACAGTCAGATTTCTGAGCCATTTCCCGGATAATGGAGGACTGTTCCCGGAAGATGGAAAGGTTTAAATCCCATGGGGAGTTCTGCATATAGTGAAAGCTCCTTCCGATATGGAGCGGGAAGGAAAACACAGGCTTTTTCTCGGACATTTTCCGTATATACTGTTCTGAAAGATCTGTTCGTTTGGAAATTTCTGTAATGATTTCCTGGTCATAATAGGCGATGCCAAGTTTTTGAGACAGCCTAAGACCCAGTTCCCGTCCGCCGCTTCCAAATTCCCGTCCGATGGTAATAATTCTGTTCATTGAAAATCTCCTTTCTGGCAGGTTTAAGCCGATAAATCAAAAAAAGCTGGATAAGAACAGACATTTCAGTCCGTGCCTTATCCAGCTTATCATTTCTGACGAATGATAGACCCTCCGCGCAAGCCCTTTTATTATATAGGATACATCTGATTTGTCAAGAAATTTTCAGTTAAAATTTGCGGCGGCAATAGGAGCGGAAGCAGTAAGGGCAGAGCCGGCGGAAAGGCCGGACTATCCGAATCTGCCATCCCATCTCTTCCCTCCTGAAAAGCCTGAGGAGAAAAGGGTATCTGACTATGAAGTTTTCTGCCGGGAATGAGAGGAAGAAGATTATCCTGGCAGATAAGGCTTCCAAGATGCAGAAGGGTCAGCAGGCTCCGCTGTGCTGCGGGACCGCCTCCGGTGCAATGGGAGAAACAAAATCGCAGAGGTAAAAAATAGAAAAGCTCTTCAAAAGTTATATTGACAGCTCGTATTTTTGATGATATGTTTTATTTGTCGAAAAGAAGGGAGGAAAATGATGGAACGGAAAGGAAGGGCTGCTGCCGCGGCTTTTTTTATTGTTCTGGTGCTTATTTTTCTCCCTATTTGTCTGCACGCAGAGCAGCTGGAACAGAATATTTGGCTATGCGGCCAGCCAGGGCTCTGGAATCAGACCGTCCTCTGGAATCAGAAGGAAGGCGCAGGCCAGATGGAACCGGGCTGGGTGCGTGGAGATATGAGTGATAATGAAAGCGCAGGGGATGCTGAAGGAGCTTGGAAAAGCCGGCCGGCTGTATATCATAGCGGACTTTCAGCTGTGAGAATGCCGCCGTGTCTTAGTATTCTGATAGGGATTGCCGCAGCATTTGCACTGGCAGCGTATGGGACAGGATGGACCGCCCCGTGTCTTCCGCCTGCACTGCCCCGCAGAAAGCGTTTTTTGTGTGAGCTTTCGGTTTTGCTTGAAGCTGACGGAAAGAAATGACAAGATACGCGCCGGCCGCTTTTGTTTTATAGGCTGCATGCCGGCATTCTATAAAAATAAGAGCAGTCACAGACAAAAAATGTACCAAATAAATACTGTACATTTCAGAAAGGAGCTTTTATGGAGGTATCATTTTCATACTTCTGGCAGGATATGGCAGGAAATCCCATTCTCTGCATTATGGTTCTCTTCACGCTGGGGGTTATTTTTGTAAACGGCTGGACAGATGCGCCGAATGCGATTGCCACCTGCGTGACAACTCGCTGCCTCAGCGTGCGGGGAGCTATTTTGATGAGCGCTGCGTTTAACTTTTTAGGAGTTTTTATCATGACGCAGCTGAACAGCGCTGTTGCGTCGACCATCAGCAATATGGTGGACTTCGGAAATAATACACATTATGCGATGATTGCCCTGTGCGCTGCGCTGCTGTCGATTGTAGTTTACAGCGTGACGGCATCCTTCTTTGGAATCCCCACCAGTGAGAGCCACAGCCTGATTGCAGGACTTTCCGGTGCGGCTATTGCGCTGCAGCATGGAACTGCCGGAATTAACGGATCCGAGTGGATTAAGGTTATCTATGGACTGGTTCTCAGCCTGGCCCTTGGCTTTTTTACCGGATGGCTGATCTGTAAAATAATTACGATTCTCTGCCGGGAGCTTGACAGGAGAAAGGCTAACCGCTTTTTCCGTGTGGCCCAGATTATCGGAGCCGCAGCTATGAGTTTTATGCACGGCGCTCAGGACGGACAGAAATTTATCGGCGTTTTGTTTCTGGGAATTGCCTTTTCAAATGGACAGAGCTCTGTGAGCGGCATGGAAATTCCCGTCTGGCTCATGCTTCTGTGCAGCATTGTCATGGGACTTGGAACCAGCGTGGGAGGAGAGAAGATTATCAAGTCAGTGGGAATGGATATGGTTAAACTGGAACGGTATCAGGGCTTCTCGGCAGATCTGGCCGGAGCTATGTGCCTTCTCTTTTCCAGCCTGTTCGGTATTCCCGTGTCCACAACCCATACAAAGACCAGTGCGATTATGGGTGTAGGAGCTGTGAAGAGGATTTCAGCCATCAACTTTGGAATCGTAAAGGACATGATGCTGACATGGATTTTTACGTTTCCGGGCTGCGGCCTGATCAGCTTTGTGATGGCTAAGATTTTTATGTACGTGTTTGGATAGAGTGAGGAAGTGAAGGTTAGATAACAGGGAGGTACCAGGATGTCAAAGAAACAGGATGCTTTTTATTTTGATAATTTTGTTGCATGTGCGGATTATTCTGTCAAGGCGGCACGTCTTCTGAAGGAGATTCTTTCCGATTACAGGCCGGATGAGATTTCCGGGCGTCTGGATGAGATGCATGAGCTGGAACACCAGGCTGACGGTCAGAGGCACAAAATAACTGATAAGCTGGCTAAGGCTTTTATAACCCCCATTGAGAGAGAGGATATTGCCGCATTGAGCCAGTTGATCGACGAGGTTACAGACAAGGTAGAAGAGGTTTTAATCCGCATTTATATCAATAATGTGCAGACAATCCGTCCCGAGGCCCTGCCTCTGGTGGATGTGATGAGCCGCTGCTGTGAAGGAGTCTACAATCTTCTGAAGGAATTCGCCGACTTCAAGCATTCATCGAAGCTGAAGCAGGAGATTATTAATATCAACTCTCTGGAGGAGGAGGCCGATTCCCTCTATATTTCCAGCATGAGAAAGCTCCACACAGAGGAAACGGATGTGCGCCAGATTATTGCCTGGAGAGAAATATACGATTATCTGGAAAAATGTGCCGATACCTGTGAGCATGTGGCTGACACAGTGGGCAGCGTGGTTATGAAGAATTCATAGAAGAGCGCAGAAGGCAGAGAGACGTGCGAAGAATGCAGTGATTTTTGTAAAGCTATTTTGGACTGGCCGCCGGGCCAGTCCTTTTTGTTTATATAACAGGAAACTGAAAAAAGTTCCGCCGTTTTTGTTCCGCAGACAGCGGTGGAACAAAAACAGGCGGAACTTCTGCAAGTCTTCTTTTATGCCAGCTTCTCTCCGGTCAGCATCTCATAGCTCTGGAGGTATTTGTCAATGGTTTTCTGAACTACATCCTCAGGAAGAGTCCAGTTATTTCCGGGATTCGCCTTGAGCCAGTCGCGGGCGAACTGTTTATCAAAGGAAGGCTGTCCATGTCCCGGCTCATATCCGTCAGCAGGCCAGAAGCGGGAGCTGTCCGGTGTGAGCATCTCGTCGCCCAGAACGATGGTTCCGTTCTCGTCGAGACCGAATTCAAACTTGGTATCAGCGATAATGATTCCGCGGCTTAACGCATAGTCAGCACATTTCTTATAGAGGGCAATGGTGTAATCGCGCAGCTTGGCGGCGTACTCCTCACCCTTTCCCGGGAAGTACTTCTCCAGATGGGCAATACTCTGCTCATAGGAGATGTTCTCATCGTGATCTCCGATCTCAGCCTTGGTGGAAGGGGTGTAAATCGGCTCCGGCAGCTTGTCAGACTCCTTTAAGCCCTCCGGCAGGCGGATTCCGCATACGGTGCCGTCCTTCTGATAGCTGGCCCAGCCGCTTCCGGTAATATATCCGCGGACAATGCACTCGATGGGGAGCATGTTGAGCTTTCTGCACATCATGCTGTTTCCGTCAAACTGGGGCTGCTGGAAAAATTCCGGCATGTCCTTCACATCAGCGGAGATCATGTGGTTTGGAAGGATGTCCTTTGTCATATCAAACCAGAACTTGGACATCTGAGTCAGTACAGTTCCTTTTTTTGTCACAACATTATTCAGAATTACATCGAAACAGCTGATTCGGTCAGTGGCAACCATAATTAAGCTGTCGCCGTTGTCATAAATCTCGCGGACTTTTCCCTCTTTGATCGGTTTCATTTCCATACCTCACTATCTTTTATTTAATAAGTATTATATATAATAGATAAGCAGACTTTCGGAGAAAAAGCAATACCTTTTTGCGATTTTCTGGATATTTTTTTGAAACACAGGGAAAAACAGGGGAAAAATGGAGGAAAAGGGAAGAAATCTAATATACTTATATAATTTATACTTATAAATTGAGACTGGCTGGAATATTCCAGAATCTTTCTTCCTCCTGCCTGCCGGAGGGCTCTTTCCTTTTGATTCCCCGGCCTTCCCAGCCAAAACCTGTCAAAAGAGAAGGTCTCTCCCTTTCGGCAAAGCCGCTGAGACGCCTTCTCTTTTTCTGCTGCACCTTCCGCTGTGCTATTTCTCCTCGCACACCTGGAAAATATAAAATTTCAAATAATAGGACTCGTCTGCCGCCCAGAGAATGGGATGATCGGCAGCCTGCGTCCGGTACTCCACCTGTCTGAGCCGTTTGTGGACATTTCCTGCGGCCTCGCGGATGGTTTTGGTGAACAGCTCCGGAGTCATAAAGTGGGAGCAGGAGCAGGTAGCCAGATAGCCGCCGTCCTTTACGAGCTTCATGCCCCGCAGATTAATTTCACGGTAGCCCTTGACTGCATTTTTCACAGAGCTTCTGGATTTGGTGAAGGCCGGAGGATCCAGGATGACTACATCGAACTTCTCACCCTTTTTCTCAAGCTCCGGAAGCAGTTCAAATACGTCGGCGCAGACAAAGGAAACACGGTCAGAGACCTGGTTCAGTCTGGCATTCTCCCGGGCCTGACTGACGCCAAGCTCCGAGGCATCCACGCCCAATACCTCTGAGGCCCCGGAAACGGCGGCGTTGAGGGCAAAGGAGCCGGTGTGGGTGAAGCAGTCCAGCACGCGCTTTCCTCTGCACAGCTTCTGAATGGCCAGGCGGTTATATTTCTGATCCAGGAAGAACCCTGTTTTCTGTCCGTCCTTTACATCCACCAGATAGCGGACGCCGTTTTCCACGATCTCCACCTTGGTGTCAAACTCCTCTCCGATGAAGCCCTTTGTGCGCTCCATTCCCTCCTGGAGGCGCACCTTGGCGTCGCTTCTCTCGTAGACGCCGCGGATACGGATTCCATCCTCTGCCAGGATACGTTTCAGAATTTCCACGATCAGGGGCTTCAGCCGGTCAATTCCAAGGGCCAGGGACTCTACCACCAGCACATCTGAAAATTTGTCGATGACAATACCCGGCAGGAAGTCCGCCTCTCCAAAGATAATGCGGCAGCTGGAGGTGTCAACGGTGGCCTTCCTGTACTCACAGGCATTTCTCACGCGCATCTCGAGAAACGCCTCATCGATGACGGCATCCTTTCTGCGGGACAGCATCCTTACCGTAATTTTCGAGCGCGTGTTGATAAAGCCGTATCCCAGGCAGTAGCCGTCAAAATCCAGCACAGTGACAATGTCTCCGTTTTCAAAGTTTCCCTCGATGCGGTCAATCTCATTGTCGTAGATCCAGGCTCCGCCCGCCTTCAGGGCGCGGGCCTCTCCCTTTTTAATATGTACAACTGCGTTTGTATCCATGATTTTCTCCTTTTCTTCTGCCTGTCCATTTTACCGGAAGCTCCGTTTTGCAGCATCAGAATAATATTTCCCAACTGCCCGGTCACAGAGCGGCAGTTTCCGTTCAGAACAAGTATATCAGATTCAGCGGCAGCAGAAAACACAATTTCTCTATAATTTTTTCACAGTTCTATCACAAATCCCTGTTAAACTATCGCTGTAAGATAAAAAAGAAGAAAACAGAATCCAGAAAGGAGTGTTTTTTTATGTATAATGAATGGGAAAAAAACCAGAAAAATATAAATTCAGAAAATGATGTGGACATGACAGAGGGGTCCTATGTAGACAGCACCCATTATGAGAGAACCCAGGAGAACCGGCAGGCGGACAGAAACAGAGAGGCAGGACAGGAGAGAGAAAGTCAGGCCGGCAGCCAGAGCCAGTCAGGGACAAGGCAGATGTACGGAAGGATCAGCAGCCAGGACAGCGGCCGTCAGAGCTACGGCTCCTATGAGTACGCAAGTCAGGAGAACCAGAGAAACACGGAAAATACCGCCTATATGGACAGCCGGGGGAATGAACCGGAGAGGCGCAGAAGAAAGAAAGGGAAATTAGCCAAAACAGCGGCCGGGGTGGCTGCGGCAGGAATCCTGTTCGGCTGCGTGGCAGGAGGCACCATGGCCGGAATCAATTATCTGGCCGTAAAGCTTGGAGGACAGCCGGAGCTTTCGGCAGAGGCGGGGACACAGGAAAGCACAGAGATCCAGACCCAGGCAGCCGAGACATCAGGGACGGTGGTACAGGCCAGCACGGGAAATGATGTGTCTGCCATTGTGGAGAAAGCTATGCCGTCCGTTGTGGCCATTAATAATAAGACCCTCTACACCACCCAGGACTGGTTTTTTGGAACGCAGCAGTATGAGGTTCCAAGCGCAGGTTCCGGAATTATCGTGGGCCAGAGCGACACAGAGCTTCTCATCGCCACCAACAGCCATGTGATTGAAAATGCAGAGGAGATGAATGTGGTATTTATCGACGGCAGCTCTGCTCCGGCGGCGCTTAAGGGAACTGACACCGAAGCGGATCTGGCTGTGATCGCCGTTCAGCTCAAGGATATCCCTGAATCCTCCCTCTCACAGATTAAGGTGGCAACTCTGGGGGATTCGGACAGTCTGAAGCTGGGAAATGGAGTCATTGCCATAGGAAATGCTCTGGGCGAGGGACAGTCCGTTACAGTCGGATATATCAGTGCGCTTAACAAGGAAGTGGATATTGAGGGCGTGACGAAGAACCTGATTCAGGTAGATGCGGCAATTAACCCGGGAAACAGCGGCGGAGCCCTTCTCGATATGAATGGAAATGTCATCGGAATCAACGAGGCCAAATTAGCCAGCACAGAGATTGAGGGCGTAGGCTATGCAATCCCGATCTCCTACGCAAAGGATATTATCGATGATCTGATGACCAAGACAACGAAGGTGGCTGTGGACGAAGATGAGCAGGGTTATCTGGGCGTTCAGATTCAGAATATCAACAGCCAGATGGCCGAGGCCTACGGAATGCCTGAGGGAATCTACGTCTACAAGATTGTGGAAGGCCAGGCAGCCGATAACTCCGACCTGAGGGAGCGCGACATTATCACGGCAGTCAACGGCGAGACCGTGAAGACGGCAGAGGATCTGCAGAAGATGCTCACCTATTATAAAGGAGGAGAGACCGTGACCCTGACGGTACAGTCTCTGGACAACGGTTCCTATGTGGAGAGACAGGTTCAGGTGACCTTAGGCTACAGAAAGGACATGGCTGACAGCGCGCAGGACCAGGGCCAGGGGAACTGACAGAGCAAGAAGATGAACAGGAGCAGAAGGAAAACAGGAGCCTTTGAAAGAGGGCTCCTGCTTTCTTATTCAATAGGAAATTTCATTTCCTGTTGAATAAGAAACGCTCCGCGGGGATCGCACTGGGTTGGAAAAGAAAATGCCGCTTCTGCGGCCCGCCGCAGGCGGAGAATCCTGCTTCGCAGGATTCTTTATTATTGATTACCCTGTTAAAATATAGTATGATGGTTTTGCGCAGTCCGGAGGGAATTCTGCAGGATTTCAGGCCTCACGTCGGCCGGAGAGGGGGCAGGACAGCGCGTTGCAGAAAACCAGCCAGAGAAGAGGAGAATATGTTGGACGACAGAGAAAAAGATAAAACAGAAAATGTTTCAATAGAAGATTTAATAGAAGATTCAATAGAAGAAAATGAGAGGGCAGAGGACAGCCAGACGGCAGCTCCTGCGAAGCCGGACAGGAAGGACGACTCTGACGATGGGTATGAGAAAATCTGTTATGTGTGCCGCAGGCCGGAGAGCAAGGCCGGCCCTATGATCACCATGCCTGGGGGAATGAATTTCTGCCATGACTGTATGCAGAAGGCCTTCGACACAGTGACAAACAGCGGCCTGGACCTGAGCAAGCTTCAGAATATGCCCTACATGAATCTGAACCTGAGCGATTTTTCAAACCTGCAGAATCTGAATACAGAGATTCCGAAAAAGAACAAGGTGAAGAAAAAGAGTCAGGACAAAAAAGGAGGGAAGAAGGAATTTTCCATCAGGGATATTCCGGCGCCCCATATCATCAAGTCAAAGCTTGACCAGTATGTGGTCGGCCAGGAGCAGGCCAAAAAGGTGATCGCAGTGGCTGTTTACAATCATTACAAGAGAGCCTTCTGCCAGACAGCAGAGGGGGAGGACGGCTCGCAGGATGAGGTTCAGATTGAGAAATCCAATATCCTGATGATCGGACCGACTGGAAGCGGAAAGACTTATCTGGTCAAAACCCTGGCAAAGCTTCTCGACGTGCCCTTAGCCATAGCCGACGCCACGACTCTGACAGAGGCCGGCTATATCGGAGATGACATCGAGAGTGTGATTTCCAAACTTCTGGCAGCGGCTGACAATGATGTGGAACGGGCGGAAAAGGGGATTATCTTTATTGACGAGATCGACAAGATTGCGAAGAAGAAAAATACTACAAGCCGCGATGTCAGCGGTGAATCCGTGCAGCAGGAGCTCTTAAAGCTTCTGGAGGGCAGCCAGGTGGAGGTTCCGGTGGGATCCAACCAGAAGAATGCCCTGACGCCCATGACGACTGTAGATACCAACAACATACTCTTTATCTGCGGCGGAGCCTTCCCGGATTTGGAGAATATTGTGAAGGAAAGGCTAAATAAGTCCAGCACCATGGGCTTTGGCGCCCAGCTCAAGGGCAAATATGACGACGACCCGAATCTGCTTGGCCATGCCACCACGGAGGATCTGAGAAAATTCGGAATGATCCCGGAGTTTCTCGGAAGGCTTCCCATCACCGTGACCCTTCAGGCCCTCACAAAGGACCTGATGGTGCGCATTCTCACAGAGCCGAAGAATGCCATCTTAAAGCAGTATGAAAAGCTCCTGGCCATGGATGAGGTAAGGCTTGTGTTTGAGGAGGACGCCCTCTCCTGGATTGCCGAGGAGGCCATCAGGAAGGAGACGGGGGCGAGGGCTCTTCGGGCCATTATCGAGGAGTTCATGCAGGACATTATGTACGAGATACCCAAAGATCCCAATATCGGCTCCGTGGTGATCACCCGGGCTTATCTGGAGAAGAACGGCGGGCCGATGATTGAGATGAGAGGGTAAGAGGACGGGACTACGGGAGCCTTTTTTGAAACAGCCCGGGCTGTGCCGTCTGAAAAAGAAGGAGGATGGAAAGGATTTCCGTATCCGTCAGCGTCATATAGAGCCGGCAGTGATAAGAGAAGTAACGGAAAAGCAGCATAAGAATCCCATATAAGACGCAGCCGGCCAAAACGGCGAGGAGAATCCTTTTCCAGGAAGCGTTAGGGTTCCTCATAATAAGGTATAAGAAGGACAAAATAAAAATACATTTAAAAAACAACTCCACAGCGGAGGCAAGCTTTACCGCTCCGTCAGCAGAAAAATCCGCCCAGTAATCTTCGGAAAACGAGCGGAAGGACGGATCGAGGACATAAACATTATAATTGCATATAAGCTCATATAGAAAGAAGAGCTGAAACAGCAGTATCATTGCTGGCAGGATATTTTTTCTGATTTTTGTCATGGATGCCACCTCCGGAAAAAGTAAGTTTTTTAAGACTGTATGAAATTATAGTTACTATATCATTGCCGTTTCCAAATTACAAACGGATTTTTCCCGGACAGCCAAAGACTCTACTCCCTCATCCGCAGAAAAGCATTATAGAGATTCAGCGTCCCATATCCCCACTCCCTGTTGGGATAGGTGAATACGGGATTTCTTTCTGCGCCGCGGATCAGGAAGGCCTTGGCGATGGAGGTATTCATATAGGAAAAAGAGCCGTTTCGGAAAGCCCAGGACAGAAGGTTTGCGGCTGCTCCGGCTGCATGGGCGGCCGCCGCAGAGGTGCCGGTTATGCGGATAGGGGAAAGCCCGGAGCTGGAGGGAATCTCCACGTCCACACCGGGGGCTGCCAGATCCGGTTTGACTCTCCCAAGCCTGGTATAGCCGCGGCTGGAGTGAATGTAGATTCCGCCGCTGCGGTGGTTGTAAGCGCCTACGGTGATGGGAAGGGAGGCGTTGCCCGGCTCGGTGATGACTGTGTCCGGGTGAGGGCGCAGAAAGAAGGTGTCCTCTGACAGAAAGCCGTGGGCGGGAAGCCAGAGATGGTAGGCTCCCTTCAGGTACAGGGAATTATAGACCCGCAGTCTCCAGATCCCCGGAGTGGGGCGGACGAAGCGCATGACAATGAGCTGGCTTCCTGTCTCAAATTCCGCCACCTGGTAATTCAGATAGATAACCGTGTCCTCCAGGAGAAAGGTGATCCTCTGCTCCATGGGAGAGTTGTTTGGAATCCGTCCGATGAGCTCTCCGGTGGGGGAGAGGAACCCGACGGAGAAGAGTTCCGGCTCCTGGGTCCACATTTCCATGGTAAAGCCCTCCTCGCCGGAGGCTATCCGCAGCTCCACATCTTCAAATTCTTCATCTGCCTCCACTGTCCCGAAGTAGTGGTGGCTGTAGCCGGTCTCATTTCCGGCGGCGATGACGGTGACGACGCCGGGAAAGGCGCTGACGGTGTCAAGATATCTGGCAAGAGGCGAGGTCCCCTCATGGCTTCCCATGTTTGTTCCAAGACTTATGAGAATGGTCAGGGGCAGCCGGTGCCGTCTGGCCACCAGAAGAAGGTATTTTATGCCCATCATAATGTCATTTTCCTGATAGGCTTCAGAGGAGGAGGGGATGAGGTAATAATCCCTGAGATACTGTTTGGCCTGCTTCAGCTTCACAACGGCAAGAAAGGCCTCAGGAGCAGCTCCGGTGAAGGAAGCAGAGTCGGTCTCGTTTCCTGCTGCAATTCCCGCCAGCAGGGTTCCGTGCCCGCTTTCATCCCGGGAGGGGACGACGGAAAAGGGATCTTCTGCTTCCAGAGCCTGATTGATCTCCTCCCGGGTATATTCCCTGCCGTAGGGAATATCCTCGAGAATATTTCCCATCATAATTCCAGGTCCCTCCTCCGTCTGATCCCAGAGCCCCAGGATTCTTGTGGAGAGGTCAGAGCCGAGGAAGATAGGATTTCTGTAATCAATTCCGGTGTCCACAATACCGATGAGCGTCCCGCGTCCCCGAAGGGCCAGGGAGGGCTGGGCAAAAGCTGTCAGGATGCCGGAGCTTTCCATGCTGGACGTGTCAAGAAGCGTGTAGAGTTTGGGAATGGATGGATAGGAAAAACGGTTCAGCGTCAGCGGCAGAGTTTCCGCAAGAGGCATATGGTAGACGGCATACTGACTGCTGATAACAGAAAAACAGCTCTCCGCTGTCTGTCCCTGAGAAAATCCGGGGGCAGACGAATTGAAGGTCAGTGCAGTCTGAGAAAAGGAAAAATAGCGTATAATAAAATCAGAGTAATCCTGTGAGAGATCTGGCTGATTGCAGGGCATGGAGGACTCCGGCAGTTTTTGCTTTAATATATGCAGGAAAAGATGGGAATATTAATAGGAGAAGTTCCGGAAAGAGAGCAGAAAATGGCCGGCGGAGCTTTACCGGCCAGCAAAAACATGGTAGGATGGAGACAGAAAGAATGGAGCCAGAAAAGCCAGCCGGAGGGTTCACAGCCCTCTGACATAGCTGAAACTGGAAAATTTCGGGAGAGGGAAAGAGAGGAATTGTATGGGGATTTTAGGACTTGTGGCAGCTCTGTTTGGGCTTGACCAGTATCTGAAGCAGAAGATAGAAAACCAGAGCCCGGACAGCTTTCCGAGGATGATGGAGGGCACAGGAGGGATGATTAAGCTTTACAGAAACCACAACAGCGGGTTCTGTTTTGAGTTTCTCAGGCAGAAGCCGGAGCTGGTGCGCATGCTTCCCGTCTGCTTTACCAGCGCGGCGGCCGGGGTTCTCTGCTTTCTCATGACAAAGAAGGGGCACAGGGCAGAAAAAGCGGGCTATGCTCTGATTGTCTCGGGGGCTCTCAGCAACCTCTGTGACAGGCTTAAGAGGGGATATGTGGTGGATTACTTCAGCTTTCAGCCGGGATTTCTGAAGAAGATAGTGTTCAATATCGGGGATCTGTGCATCGCGGCAGGGGCAGTGATCCTGTCAGCCAGAAGCCTGCTGGGAAAAGAAGACTAGAACTGCCTCAGAGTTTTTGTCTTCCGTCTCCGGGTTTCGCTCAGATGGGCAGCAGGTTCCGGGGGGCTCCTGGAGAGAATGGAAAACCTGCCGCAGAAGGCGAACCTCTCCACAAAACAAGGATTGACAGAAAAAGGGGATTCGTGTAAAATTACCAGTAAAAACAGTCTGGCCCGGGGATACGCCCCAGGCAGCAAAAAGAAAGTAGAGGTTGATTTTTTTGGAGTCGAGTGACGCCATACAATTATTGGTAATTCTTATTTTAGTTGCCCTCTCTGCATTTTTCTCATCGTCAGAAACGGCTCTTACCACTGTAAACAAAATCCGGATGAGGACGCTTGCGGATGCCGGAGATACGCGGGCCGCCATGGTTCTCAAGGTTACGGGAAATCCTGGTAAGATGCTGAGTGCGATTCTGATTGGAAACAATATCGTAAACATGTATGCTTCTTCCCTTACAACCCTTTTGTCCTCCAAGCTGTTCGGCAATGAGGCGGTCGGTGCTGCTACAGGTGTGATTACGTTCCTGATTCTTATTTTCGGCGAGATTACCCCTAAGACATCAGCGACGATTTCCTCCGAGCGAATGTCGCTGCGATGCGCGGGAGTGATCTATATTCTGATGACTGTTCTGACTCCTGTGATTTTCGTGATCAATAAGGTATCCATGCTGGTACTGCAGCTGCTCGGGGTGGATCCGAACAAGAAGTCAGAGTCCATCACAGAGGATGAGCTGCGCACCATCGTGGAAGTGAGCCATGAGGAGGGAGTTATTAAAACGGAAGAGAAAAAGATGATCAACAATGTGTTTGACTTCGGCGATTCCGTGGCAAAGGATGTTATGGTTCCCCGCATCGACATGGCCTTTGTGGACGTAAATGCAACCTACAGTGAGCTGATTGAGATATTCCGGGAGGAGAAGTACACCAGGTTCCCGGTCTATGAGGACACGACGGACAATGTCATTGGCATTTTAAATATCAAGGACATTCTGCTGGCAGGGGAGAAGGAGGGATTTTCCGTCCGCGATTACCTGAGAGCGCCGTACTACACCTATGAGTTCAAGAAGGTTTCCGAGCTCATGGTGGAGATGAAGAAGGCGAATGTCAATATCATCATTGTTCTCGACGAGTATGGGGCGACAGCAGGACTTATCACGCTGGAGGACATGCTGGAGGAGATCGTGGGAGAAATCCGCGACGAGTACGATGAAGACGAGGAAAACGAGCTGGTGGAGGTTGCACCGAACGAGTACGTGGTGGAGGGTTCCATGAAGCTCGACGATCTGAATGACAGGCTGGAGCTTAAGCTGGAATCAGAGGATTATGACTCCCTGGGAGGTCTTGTCATCGGCCTTCTCGACCACCTTCCCGAGGAGGGGGAGGATGTGGTTTTTGACAATGTCCGTCTGGTGGTAGACCGGGTGGAAAAAAACCGGATTGACCGAATCCATATGTACATTCTGAACCCGGTTCAGGCTGTATCTGCCCGCCTCAAGGAAGAGGAGGAAAAGCGGGAAGATAAGAAAAAAGAAGAGAAAAAAGAACGCTCATAAAAATCCGGAATCCAGACAGCGGGAAGGCAGAGCTGGAAGCCGGAATAAAAAAGACGATCGGAGAAGGGGAGACGCCTGCCGGAGTGCGGGCGTTTCCCCTTCTCTTCGTGATGCAGCTGATACAGATACAGATGTCCTGGAGAAAGCAGAAAATGGCCGGGAGAGAGAATCAGCTGAGCATCCCTCCCAGAGTTCCGCTGCCTGCGCACATGAGAAACACCGTCATAAGCTCCTTTGTGTCAGAACCCAGAGTACGGTTCATGGCAAAGGAAACGGCCAGAAGGATCAGAAAGTAGAGGGCCCCGGAGAGAAGTCCCCAGACAAAGCGCCTCTGGCGGATGGCCTTTCCGGCCAGAATGCCGCCGATCAGGCAGGCGATAATGTAAATCACATTGATGCCCAGGCTGATCTGAGCCTCCTGAAGGCGGAACCGGTAGAGCAGAAAAGCCAGAACAGCCAGAAATATGGCAGTAAGCAGGTAGGAAGCCAGAAGCGATCGGAGCATGGCCTGCAGTTTTGATTTTCCCATAAAAACCCCTCATTTTGATTTGATCTGTTTCATGTATATTCCGGCTTCGCGAAAAGTATGCGGACAGGTAGCATCTGCCGGCTTTTTCAGGCGCCTCTGCATCTGCGCTTGTGCTTGCGCTGAGGGAAAACATGTGATATAATCTCTACGAAATTATATCGAAATCCATGATAGGAGGGCATACAGCATGAAGCACGTTAAGACTTTAAGCACAAACACATTAAAGAATACAATGAAAAAGGGCGGCTGCGGCGAATGTCAGACATCCTGCCAGTCCGCATGCAAGACTTCCTGTACAGTAGGAAACCAGAGCTGCGAGAACAAGGATCGCTAGTTTAAGGAAACAGTGCCTGAATGTCAGGCAGTCATAAGGCAGCTTGATGCCCCTGCAATTTTCACCGGTTGCAGGGGCTCTAGTTTGTCCGCACGGGGGTGTGCCCCGGGGGACAGAAATGTTAAACGATTAGACAAGGAGAAAATCTGTGATTCATCAGTATATTAATAACGGTTACTATATCGTAATGGATGTGAACAGCGGCTCTGTCCATGTGGTCGATCCGCTGCTCTATGATATGATCGCACTTCTTTCTGAAACGATCGATAACCTGACCGAGCCTCAGAAAATCCCGGAGGAGGCAAAGCAGGAGATCTGCAGAAAATTAGAGGGAAAATACCGGCAGGAGGAGATGGAGGAGGCATTTTCCGACATTCAGGAGCTGATCGACCAGGAGCAGCTCTTCACTGCCGACATCTATAAGGACTATGTAATTGATTTCAAAAAGAGAAAGACCGTGGTAAAGGCCCTGTGCCTGCATATTGCCCATGACTGCAATCTGGCCTGCCGGTACTGCTTTGCCGAGGAGGGAGAGTACCACGGCAGAAGAGCCCTTATGACCTACGAGGTGGGAAAGAAGGCCTTAGACTTCCTAGTGGCAAACTCCGGCAACCGGATTAACCTGGAGGTAGACTTTTTCGGCGGAGAGCCGCTGATGAACTGGGACGTGGTAAAGCAGCTGGTGGCCTACGGCCGTTCCCTGGAGAAACCCCACAATAAGAAATTCCGTTTCACTCTCACCACCAACGGAGTTCTGTTAAACGACGAGATCATGGAGTTCTGCAATAAGGAAATGAGCAACGTGGTGTTAAGCCTCGACGGCCGCAAGGAAGTCAACGACAGGATGCGCCCCTTCCGAAACGGAAAGGGAAGCTATGATTTGATCGTTCCAAAATTCCAGAAATTTGCGAAGCTGCGGGGAGATAAGGATTACTTTGTGCGCGGAACCTTCACAAGGAATAATCTGGACTTTGCAGCCGATGTGCTGCACTTTGCCGATCTGGGCTTTGAGAAAATGTCCATTGAGCCGGTTGTGGCTGCCCCCGAGGAGCCCTACTCCATCCGCGAGGAGGATCTTCCGAAGATCATGGAGGAGTACGACAGGCTGGCTAAGGAATATGTAAAGCGCCATAAGGAGGGAAGGGGCTTTACCTTCTTCCACTTTATGCTGGATTTAAACCAGGGACCGTGCGTGGCCAAACGCCTGTCCGGCTGCGGTTCAGGAACTGAATACCTGGCTGTCACCCCATGGGGCGATCTCTATCCGTGCCACCAGTTCGTGGGAATTGACAAGTTCCTTCTGGGAAATGTATACGAGGGAATCACACACCCGGAAATCTGCAATGAGTTCAAGCTCTGCAATGTCTATGCCAAGGACAAATGCCGGGACTGTTTTGCCAGATTTTACTGCAGCGGAGGCTGCGCAGCCAACTCCTACAACTTCCACGGCTCTATCACAGACGCTTATGATATTGGATGCGAGATGCAGAAGAAGCGCATTGAGTGTTCTATCATGATAAAAGCGGCGCTGGCCGATGAAAATGAAGTAAAGGAGAATTTCAATGAAGAACAGTAAAGGAAGAGGTCTTTTGAGGCTGGCACTCCTCCTGCTCCTTGTGGCTCTGGCCGGATTTTTCGGCTACGGCTATATGGATGACATCAAGCTGGGCCTTGACCTGGCCGGAGGCGTGAGCATTACCTACCAGGCAAAAGAAGAGAATCCTTCTGCGGAGGATATGAAAGACACGATCTACAAACTCCAGCAGAGGGTGCAGAATTACAGCACAGAAGCGGAGGTTTACCAGGAGGGAAACGACCGCATTAACATCGATATTCCAGGCGTTTCCGATGCGAACGCAATCCTGGCGGAGCTTGGAAAGCCGGGATCCCTGATATTTATGGATTCTGAGGGAACGACTATCCTCACCGGAGATCAGGTGTCGGCTGCCCAGGCCGGCATGATAGACGGCACCACAGGAAAGGAGTATGTGGTATCACTTACCTTCACAGAGGAGGGAACAAAGGCCTTTGCCGATGCCACAACCAACAATGTAGGACAGCCAATCTACATTATCTACGACAATGAAGTAGTTTCCGCTCCGATTGTGCAGGAGGCCATCACAGGAGGCCAGTGCACGATCGACGGAATCGGAAGCTTTGAGGAGGCGGAGAACCTGGCGTCTACCATCCGTATCGGTTCTCTGTCCCTGGAGCTTGAGGAGCTTCGCTCCAATGTGGTCGGCGCCAAGCTGGGACAGCAGGCGATCACCACAAGCCTGAAGGCCGGAGTGGTAGGATTTGTCATCGTGGCGGTGTTCATGATCGCCGTTTATCTGATTCCGGGACTGGCTTCTGTCATTGCCCTCTGCCTCTATGTGGGACTGATTCTCATTCTCCTGGTGTCCTTCAACGTGACGCTGACCCTTCCTGGCGTAGCGGGAATCATTCTCTCCATCGGTATGGCTGTGGATGCCAATGTTATCATCTTTACAAGAATCAAGGAAGAGATCGGGGCAGGAAAATCTGTTAAGACAGCCATTGAGAATGGCTTCCAGAAGGCTCTCTCCGCCATTGTGGACGGAAACGTGACAACTCTGATTGCCGCTGCTGTCCTGTTCTGGAGAGGCTCCGGTACAGTAAGGGGCTTTGCGTCCACGCTGGCCATCGGTATCGTCCTCTCCATGTTCACAGCTCTCTTTGTGACACGGTTTGCCCTGAACGCGATGTTTGCGATGGGAATCCAGAATCCCAAGTTCTATGGAACGAAAAAGGAGAAACCGGCAAAGCCGTTCCTTAAATACAGAAAGATATGCTTTGCTCTGTCTCTGGCAGCGATCGCGACGGGCTTCGTGTTTATGGGAATCAATAAATCCTCCACAGGGGACATCCTGAATTACAGCATGGAGTTTAAGGGCGGAACATCCACTAATGTTACCTTCAACGAGGAAATGTCCCAGGAGCGCATTGAGTCCGAGGTTGTGCCGTTAGTGGAGGAGATCACAGGGGACGCTGATGTGCAGACCCAGAGAGTCAGCGGCAGCAATGAGGTGATCATCAAGACCAGAACTCTGAACATGGAGGAACGTGAAGCGTTCGAGAAGGCCATGGAGGACAGCTTCGGCGTAGAGAAGGAAAAGATTACAGCGGAAAGTATTTCGGGAGCAGTGAGTCAGGAGATGAAGCAGGATGCGTTTGTGGCTGTTGTCATCGCGACGATCTGCATGCTGATCTACATCTGGTTCCGGTTTAAAAATATCCGCTTTGCTGCCAGCTCCGTTCTGGCGCTGATACACGACGTGCTGGTTGTGATTGCCTGCTATGCGGCATTCAAGTGGCCGGTAGGCTCCACCTTTATCGCCTGCATCCTCACCATTGTGGGATATTCCATCAATGCCACCATTGTTATTTTTGACCGTGTAAGGGAGAACCTGAAGGAGAAGCGCCATGACCAGACCATTGAGGAGATCGTAAACCTGAGTATTACTCAGACCTTTACGCGAAGCGTAAACACCTCTCTCACCACCTTTGTGATGGTTCTGGTGCTCTATATCATGGGAGTTTCCTCCATCCGGGAGTTTGCCCTTCCGCTGATGGTCGGCATTGTCTGCGGAACCTACTCCTCAGTCTGCCTGGCAGGCTCCCTGTGGTTTGAGATGAACCGCAGAAGGGAAAAAGCACTTGCAGCCGCTAAGGAGGAGGCAAGGGCCAGAGAGAAGGAAGCCAGGGAAAAAAAGAAAAATAAAAAGAAACAGTAAATAAAAGAGATAAAAAAAGAAAACAAAAAGAGAAGCAGCGAAGGGGAGCGCAGATCAGCCTGCCGGGCGAAAGCAGCGCTTCCCTGCTTCTCTTTTTGGCTGAGATGACATAATTCACTTTGATGTCTGAGAAACTGTCAACTGAAGCAAAAAGTCAGGAGAAAGAAGATGGAATACAAGATTCTGGCAAAGGACGGGCGCGCAAAGAGAGCGCAGATGAAAACCGTCCACGGAACAATACAGACGCCTGTGTTCATGAATGTGGGGACTGTGGCGGCGATCAAGGGAGCCGTCTCCACAGACGATTTAAAGACAATCGGTACCCAGGTGGAGCTTTCAAATACGTACCACCTGCATGTGAGAACAGGAGACAGGCTGATCAAGGAGTTCGGCGGCCTTCACAAATTTATGCACTGGGATCGCCCGATCCTCACCGATTCCGGCGGATTTCAGGTTTTCTCCCTGGCAGGGCTGCGAAAAATCAAGGAGGAGGGAGTGTATTTTAACTCCCACATTGACGGCAGGAAGATCTTCATGGGACCGGAGGAGAGCATGCAGATCCAGTCGAACCTGGGCTCTACTATCGCCATGGCTTTCGACGAGTGCCCGCCCAGCAAGGCCAGCCGCGAGTATGTACAGAATTCCGTAGAACGCACCACCAGGTGGCTTAAGCGGTGCAAGGCTGAGATGGAGCGGTTAAACAGCCTTCCCGATACAGTGAACAGAGAGCAGCTTCTCTTCGGAATCAACCAGGGAGCTGTCTATGAGGACATTCGGATTTCCCATGCGGAGGAAATAGGAGCTCTTGATTTAGACGGGTACGCAGTGGGAGGACTGGCAGTGGGAGAGAGCCATGAGGAAATGTACCGGATTCTCGATGCCGTCGTTCCCCACCTGCCGGAAAACAAGCCAACCTATCTGATGGGAGTGGGAACACCTGCCAATATTCTGGAGGCAGTGGACAGAGGCGTAGACTTTTTTGACTGCGTTTATCCGTCCAGAAACGGCCGCCACGGCCATGTGTATACCAACCACGGAAAGCTCAACATGTTCAATGCCAAATACGAGCTGGATCCGAGGCCGATCGAGGAGGGCTGCCAGTGTCCGGCCTGCCGTTCCTACAGCCGGGCATATATCCGCCATCTGATGAAGGCAAAAGAAATGCTCGGTATGCGATTATGTGTCTTGCATAATTTATATTTTTATAATAAAATGATGGAGGAGATTCGCGACGCAATCGACAATCACTGCTATGCAGAGTACAAGGAGAGAAAGCTCTCCGGCATGGCAGCGGGAGAGAAAAATTAAGATTTCGCAGCGAGGCGGCGGATCTGGATTAAGGAGGAAAAAACATGGGCACAGCAGGATGGATAGTGTATTTTGTCTTTCTTATTGGACTTATGTACTTTATCGCTATCAGACCTCAGAAAAAAGAGAAGAAAAAAATGCAGGAGCTTCTGGCCAGTGTGGCAGTCGGCGACAGCGTTTTAACATCCAGCGGAATGTACGGTGTGATCATCGACATGACAGATGACACTGTAATCGTGGAATTCGGAAGCAATAAGAACTGCCGCATTCCGATGCGCAAGGATGCGATTGTACAGGTTGAGAAGCCGGAGCTGTAATTTTAAACAGATGCAGTCACAGAGAGGAGCCGTTTCCAGGCATTTGTCTGGATATGGCTCCTTTTTGCGTACGCCGGTATTTATGGAAGAGAAATAACTTCAGGTTATACGATAAATTCCAAATTCCTATAGGTATTTCTCTGCAAACAGCCGTCCTGCAGTTGAAAAATGCGGATAAATAAGATATTATGGAAAGAAGCACGAAAAATATCGCTCGAAAAACCAGGTAGTAAAGGAGAGAGGCAGGATGAATTACAACATTGCAGTGATTCCGGGTGACGGGATCGGACCGGAGATTGTCAGGGAGGCGTGCCGTGTACTGGACAGGATTGGAGAGGTCTATGGGCACAGTTTTGACTACACAGAGGTTCTGATGGGAGGCGTTTCCATCGACGCGCACGGAGTGCCGCTGACGGATGAAGCCCTTGAAACGGCAAGGAAGAGTGATTCCGTCCTGTTAGGAGCAGTGGGAGGAAATGTGGGCAATTCCAGATGGTATGATGCGGCACCGAACCTGCGCCCGGAGGCGGGACTCCTGGCCATCAGAAAGGGCCTGGGCCTGTTTGCCAATATCCGGCCGGCCTGCCTTTACGGGGAGCTTGCAGGAGCCTGTCCGCTGAAATCCGAGATCATCGGTGACGGCTTCGACATGGTGATTATGCGGGAGCTTACAGGAGGACTCTACTTTGGCGAGCGCTACACGAAAGAGGTCGACGGAGTCACCACAGCTGTTGACACCCTGGTTTATAATGAAAATGAGATCCGCAGAATAGCAGTAAAGGCATTCGATATTGCCATGAAGAGGAAGAAGCATGTGACCAGCGTAGATAAGGCCAATGTGCTGGACTCTTCCAGGCTCTGGAGAAAGGTAGTGGAGGAGGTGGCCGGGGATTATCCGGAGGTAACCCTGACACACATGCTGGTTGACAACTGTGCCATGCAGCTGGTGATGAACCCGGGCCAGTTTGACGTGATCCTCACTGAGAACATGTTCGGCGATATTCTGTCTGATGAGGCCAGCATGATCACAGGCTCCATCGGGATGCTGTCCTCTGCCAGCATGAATGAGGGAAAGTTCGGACTCTACGAGCCCAGCCATGGTTCAGCGCCGGACATTGCGGGAAAGGATATTGCAAACCCCATCGCAACCATTCTCTCAGCGGCCATGATGCTGCGCTACTCCTTTGACCTGGATAAGGAGGCAGAGGCTGTGGAAAAAGCCGTAAAGCAGGTGCTGAAAGAGGGATACAGGACAGCCGACATTATGTCAGAAGGCTGTGTCCAGGTGGGAACCGGACAGATGGGAGAGTTGATCTGCCAGCGGATTCGGTAGACGGCTGTAAGCTGCTTGCAGCGACAGCATGGAGAGACGTTTTACACTGAAACAGCACGCTGCCAGGGGACCTGAGAGCCCCTTGGCAGCATTTTCCATAAATCGGGAGGGAGCCGCGGACAGCCGGAGTGCTGCACAGAGAGGCAGAGACGGTTGAACAGCGCTTCCAGTATCATTCCAGTAATTGAAAATATGAGAGAAAAGGAGACAACAGATATGAAGAGTGACGCAGTGAAAAAGGGATCCCAGGCAGCTCCCCACAGATCCCTTTTAAATGCTCTCGGCATGACACCGGAGGAAATGAAAAAGCCCATGGTGGGAATTGTCAGCTCCTACAATGAAATTGTGCCGGGACATATGAACCTTGACAAGATTGTGGAGGCAGTGAAGCTGGGTGTGGCCATGGCAGGGGGAACTCCCGTGGTATTTCCCGCGATTGCGGTATGTGACGGCATTGCCATGGGGCATGTGGGCATGAAGTATTCCCTGGTGACCAGAGATCTGATTGCCGATTCTACGGAGTGTATGGCTCTTGCCCACCAGTTTGACGCTCTTGTGATGGTTCCCAACTGTGACAAAAATGTGCCTGGCCTTCTGATGGCCGCCGCCAGGGTTAATGTGCCCACTGTGTTTGTCAGCGGCGGTCCTATGCTGGCAGGCCATGTAAACGGGAAGAAGAGAAGCCTTTCCAGCATGTTTGAGGCAGTGGGAGCCTATGCAGCCGGAAAAATCACAGAGGAGGAGCTGACCGAGTACGAGAATAAGGTCTGCCCTACCTGCGGCTCCTGCTCCGGCATGTATACGGCCAACAGCATGAACTGTCTGACAGAGGCTCTCGGAATGGGACTTCGCGGAAACGGAACGATCCCGGCTGTCTATTCTGAGAGAATCAAGCTGGCCAAGCACGCCGGCATGAAGGTCATGGAGATGTATGAGAAAAACATCCGGCCAAGGGATATTATGACGGAGAAGGCCTTCTTAAATGCCCTGACTGTGGATATGGCCCTGGGATGTTCCACAAACAGTATGCTTCATCTTCCGGCCATTGCCCACGAGGCAGGCATTGATCTGAATATGGATCTGATCAATGAGATCAGTGCAAGGACTCCGAACCTGTGTCACCTGGCTCCGGCTGGCCCCACCTATATCGAAGAGTTAAACGAGGCCGGCGGCGTCTATGCGGTCATGAATGAGCTGTCTAAAAAAGGCCTGCTGAATCTGGACTGCATGACTGTGACAGGAAAGACGGTGGGAGAAAATATCGAGGGCTGCGCAAACAGAGATCCGGAGGTAATCAGGCCTGTTGACAACCCCTACAGCAAGACAGGGGGAATTGCAGTTCTGAGAGGAAACCTGGCCCCTGATACAGCCGTTGTAAAGCGGTCTGCGGTGGCCCCGGAGATGCTCAGGCACGAAGGCCCTGCAAGGGTGTTTGACTGCGAGGAGGATGCCATTGCCGCTATCAAGGGAGGAAAGATTGTGGCAGGCGATGTGGTGATTATCCGCTATGAGGGTCCAAAGGGAGGACCCGGCATGAGAGAGATGTTAAACCCTACCTCCGCCATCGCAGGGATGGGGTTGGGAGAGAGCGTCGCTCTCATCACAGACGGAAGATTTTCAGGCGCCTCCAGAGGAGCGTCTATCGGGCACGTTTCGCCTGAGGCGGCTGTGGGAGGCCCCATTGCCCTGGTAGAAGAGGGAGACCGGATCTCCATCGACATTGACAATCACTCCCTGAATGTGCTTGTATCCGATGAGGAGCTGGAAAGAAGAAGGGCAAAATGGCAGCCAAGGGAGCCGAAGGTGACCACCGGCTATCTGGCCCGCTATGCGTCCATGGTGACAAGCGGGAACAGGGGTGCTGTGCTGGAGATTCCAAAAAGCAAATAAGACAGGGAACAAAAAGGAGAGGCAGATGAAAAAGTTAAATGGATCAGAAATTGTCATCGAATGCCTGAAGGAGCAGGGAGTGGATACAGTTTTCGGGTATCCGGGCGGCTCTATCCTGAATATCTACGACGCGCTCTACAAGCATCAGGATGAAATTACGCATATACTGACATCACACGAACAGGGGGCGGCCCATGCGGCTGACGGCTATGCCAGGGCAACAGGCCGGGTGGGCGTCTGCCTGGCCACCTCAGGCCCGGGGGCTACGAATCTGGTGACGGGAATCGCCACCGCCTATATGGACTCCATCCCCATTGTAGCCATCACCTGCAATGTAGGGGTGAATCTGCTGGGCAAGGACAGCTTCCAGGAAATCGATATTTTAGGCGTAACAATGCCTATCACGAAATACAATTTTATTGTAAAGGATGTGACAAAGCTGGCCGA
>ULYF01027674.1_pt1 | contig 48962 bp, 37 predicted proteins | sample 1961941 | NCBI WGS metagenome assembly ULYF01 (sample SAMEA4835857, study PRJEB28245) | human gut metagenome | biome: gut microbiome; material: fecal sample | place: Denmark | collected 2008 | reverse complement strand
GAGAAAAACAAATCGGATTTGTATGAAGTTTTGAAGGTACATACTTATTAAATATGAATTATTTAAGACATCCAATGAGATGTCTTTTTTTTTGTAAAAAATAATAAAAAAATAATAAAAAAATAATGAAATAATAATTAAAAACTGCTATAATGTTTTCGGTTACTTATCGAAAACATTAATTTATTAAGGAGGTTGTTATGGAACAAAAGAAACAGGAGCCAATTCGTGATGCGAGACAGCTTGGAACGGCCAAGATGCTTATTCTTGGTTTGCAGCATATGTTTGCTATGTTCGGCGCAACAATTCTTGTGCCTATTCTTGTATCAGGATATTTTCAGAAGGCTTGTGGGGAGCCGCTTACCAGAGGTCTTTCTGTATCGGTTACCCTATTTTGCGCAGGCTTTGGCACGCTTATATTTCATCTGTGTACAAAGTTTAAGGTACCGGCTTTTTTGGGTTCGTCATTTGCTTTTTTAGGAGGCTTTTATACTGTTGCAAACCTTGACAGTGGTATGTATGCAGATATGGCTGTCAATGATAAGGCCGCGTATGCGTGTGGTGGAATATTTGTTGCAGGTATGCTTTATTTCATACTTGCACTTATCATTAAGCTGGTTGGAATTAAGCGTGTAATGCGCTTTCTTCCACCTGTAGTGACAGGACCTATTATCATATGCATTGGTCTTTCACTTGCCGGCTCAGCTATCAATAATGCTTCAACAAACTGGGTTCTTGCAATTATTGCACTTGGAGTTATAATTATTTTCAATATATGGGGAAAGGGCTTATTTAAGATCATTCCTATTCTGATGGGAGTAATTATTTCCTATGTTGTGGCTTTTATTATGAATGCTGCTGGAATTACTAATCCTGATGGTTCAGCAATTCTTGATTTTACATCAATTGCATCATCTGCGTGGGTCGGAATACCTAAATTTCAGTTCATGAAGTTTGATATTACGTCCATTCTTGTTATGGCGCCTATCGCTATTGCGACTATGATGGAGCACATTGGCGACATGTCTGCTATTTCTGCTACAGTAGAGCGGAACTTTATTGCTGATCCGGGTATTCATAGGACACTTATAGGTGATGGAATTGCAACTGCATTCGCAGGAGCCATCGGAGGACCGGCTAATACAACATATGGTGAGAATACTGGAGTGCTTGAGCTGTCTAAGGTATATGATCCGAGAGTTATCCGTATTGCGGCTGTTTTTGCTATTGCACTTTCGTTTATTCCAAAGTTTTCGGCTGTAATATCTACTATGCCATCAGCGATTATTGGTGGAGTTTCATTTATGCTTTATGGAATGATTTCAGCAATAGGAGTTAGAAATGTTGTTGAAAACAAGGTAGATCTGACTAAATCAAGAAATCTGATTATTGCAGGTGTTATTTTTGTATGTGGTCTTGGATTTGGAAATGGACTGACATTTACTGTAGCAGGAACATCAATTACATTGACAGCTTTGGCAATTGCAGCTATCGCAGGGATTTTCTTAAATGCTATTCTGCCGGGAAATGATTACGAGTTTGGAAAGAATCCTGATGGAGATGCAAGCAGGGGTGTGTATATGATGAACACTGACAATGATGAGGAAGAGGAATCATAGAAGTTAATTTGTATTTAGACTGATTTGTTATTGTAACAGTAAATAATTTAACAAACTTTAAAAAGATATTAATAATATTTTACTTGATAAAGTTATATATATTCTCTACAATAAACTGGTATGGTGTATTTTCATAATTCACTTTACCAGTTTTTTTTAAGGGGATTAGATTTAATGGACAGAAAAAAGATATTTTGGGCGATAGCTTCTGTTTTTATAGCTATCTTAAGCATATGGACTGTTGTCTCACAGAGCAAGCATTTTTCGTTTGAAATTCTTATGAGTTTTATCAGAAATGCAAATAAAGGCTGGCTTTTTATGAGTTTTGTTTGTACGTTTGGGTTTATTTGGTTTGAAGGCTTTGCTCTTGTACGCATGGCAAGACACTTTGGGTATAAAACCAGCGCGATTGATGGTACTGTGTATGGTGGAGCTGATGTGTATTTTTCGGCTATTACACCATCGGCATCGGGAGGACAGCCAGCCAGTGCGTATTTCATGATAAGGGATGGCATACCGGGCTATGCTGCTACAGTGGCTCTGCTGATTAATCTTGTTATGTATACACTTTCACTTTTAACAATTGGCTTACTATGCATGATTTTTAAGTATCCATTGCTGAAAAATTTCTCAGGTATTTCGCGGATATTTATATGTTTGGGGATTGTGGTGCTGATTTTTCTGGCTCTTGTATTTTATATGCTGCTAAGGAAGGGAAGCATACTATACTCAATTTGTGATAGTCTTATCCGGCTTTTTGAAAAAATACATATAATACGGCATGGTGACAGGCTTCGAATAAAGCTTAAAAATACTATGAAAGAATATCAGGAGTGTTCAAACAGTATCACAGGGCAGACAGGGCTTCTCATCGAGATTTTCTTTTGGAATATAATGCAGAGAGTTTCACAGCTTTTGGTATCGTTTATGATTTTTATGGCAGTCGGCGAAGGCGTAAATAAGGCAGTTGATGTGAGTGTGATACAGTGTTTTGTAGCGATGGGCTCCAATTGTGTGCCGATACCCGGTGCTATGGGCGTGGCCGATTATATTATGATTGATGGGTTTAAACAGCTTGTTGGTAGAAATGCAGCGAATATGGAGCTTTTGTGCAGGGGAATGACATTTTATGGAAGTGTCATAACAAGTGCTGTTATTATTCTTATTGGATATATAATTAGAAAAAAAGTAGCAAAATAGCCTAGTACTTTTGCACAATAATATATTGTTATATTTGTTAAAATGTGTTATTATTCTATAGTAATATATTAGATATTTTTTATGAAGGTATTGGACAATGAGTAGCAATGATAGTACTGCTAAGGAGCAGAGCTTTCTATTTAATGTAAACAAAATATTTCTTGTCATCCATCTGCTGATGCTATTTATGTTTTCATCATTAGGTGTAGATTTGATGGCAGGAGTCAGTCTGATCAGCATATGCTTTTATTTCCTTGCATTCAGTCTGACAAAATCTGAAAAACTGAGCATATATGTTTATAGTGTGGCTGTTGAGATATTGCTTTATATGATACTTGCGGTGGTTTGTCTCGGAATTCAATGTAATTTTCAGCTTTTTTTGATCGATGCAATGTTTTTTCTTTTTTCCATGGATTATGTGGTCCTCAGGAAGAAAAAAAAGAATCATGTTGCCATTCTGCTTTGCTGTGTATATGCTATTGCTCTGATTATTCTTTATATGCTTGATGGCTTTTACGCACCTTTATATAAGTTGGATTCTGTTGTAATTAAGAGTATTTCTATTGCTATGATTTCTGGTGTAGTTTTCTTGATAATAACATGTATGATGTGCCTTTTGCATTTTATGTCTTCCGAGGAGGGGGCAATGGAAAAGCAGGCACAGTTTGATGCGTTGACGGAGCTTCCAAATCGTTTCTATATGATGGCGAAGCTTAAGAATCTTTTTGAGGCTGAGAAGCAGGGGGAATATTTCCTTGCAATGATTGATATTGATGATTTTAAGAAAATTAACGATTCATTCGGACATAATGTAGGAGATGATGCACTTAAGATGCTCGCTCGTACTATCGTAAACAAGGCTCGAGGTGTTGAGCTTAGCTATTGCAGATGGGGAGGAGAAGAGTTTTTACTTCTTGGCAAATGTGTCGACGGAGAGGTGCCTAAGAATTTTCTAGATGAGCTTCGTGTGGAGATTAATTCAAAATCCTTCTGGACATCTAAGGGCAGCGGAAGGATGACAGTGACCATAGGTGCAGGGAAATATAAAGTGGGGCAGGATTACAAGGAATGGATTAATTTTGTTGACAAACAGCTTTATGTCGGAAAATGCACCGGTAAGAATAAGGTTGTATGCTGAGACATATTTCAAGGCTTTGACATTTTTAAATGAGCTGTAATCGTTGCTGGTCACACTGTTAGGCGTGAACAGTCACAATCGCATTGAAATTATATTGAAATTACAAATTTTAGTTGCATGAAGTCAATAATTGTGATAGAATATTGTCTGTTCGTAAGACGCCGGCATGTCGGAATGGCAGACGATGCAGACTCAAAATCTGTTGGGCGCAAGCCCGTGTGGGTTCAAGTCCCACTGCCGGCACTATTTGCAAAACCCCGTAAATCCAAGATTTTCAGTAAATCAAGGGTTTGCGGGGTTTTTCTTTACTTACAATCTTTCAAAAAATTAAAGAAATTAGGGTACTTTTAAGAAAAATTTGCCCCCAAAAAGGTACCCCAAAATCTGCCATATAGGCTGTAATATCAGATAGCAAACAGGAGCATTATGATGATAAAAAAGATTTATAAAAAATATGAAATTATATTCAATGTTATATTTTTCTCGATTTTCCCGATTACGGCTTTTTATCTTATGGAGTTCTACGAACATAATCCTTTTGAAGAAGTCAGATTTATGGCGGGATTTTTTAATATTATTTTGTTTGAGCTGATTGCCTGGATTCTTTATTTTGTTACGGGCAGGGCGAAATGGGCACTTCGTGCAGTTTTTATCGTGGCCATGGTTTTTGGACTGATTAATCATTATGTTATGCTTTTCCGCTCGACTCCTTTTGTTCCATGGGATATTTTTTCAATTGGTACGGCGACAAGTGTTGCATCCAATTATGATTTCGCACCGACTGCAGGAGTAGTTGTTGTTACAGTTATATTTATAGCTCTTATTATGCTGATGCATTTTGTTGATTTTAGAATTAAGTGGAAATTCAGGTTCAGACTAATTCCGACAGTGCTTGGATTACTTGTGATGTGCCTGTTTGTGAATGCCCTGCAGGATGAGGATTTCCAGACGGACAATTACCTGTATCCGTTTCTATTTACACCTGCATATATGACAAAGGTGAATGGAATGGCGGTGACCTTTGCGATGGATCTTAAGTTTGTGGCGGTTGATAAGCCTGACGGGTATAGCAGACAGAAGGCTAAGGAGCTGCTTGACAGCTATGCCGGTACAGATGATAATTCAGATGCAGCTAATAATACTGCAATTACAGATAAAAGTGATTATCCGAATATTATAGTTGTGATGGATGAGGCATTTTCAGACCTGTCAGTGTTCGGTGATTTTGATACAAATACAGACTATATGCCGTTTGTGCACAGTCTTGAAAAGGGCAATGAGAACACTATAACAGGATATCTGAATACGTCTGTATGCGGTGGAAATACCGCCGATACCGAGTTTGAGTTTCTGACAGGCAATACGATGGCTTTTCTTCCGGTAGGAAGTATTCCTTATCAGCAGTATATAAAGAGCACGACACCTTCCCTTGCAAGCTATTTAAAAAGCATAGGCTACGCAACGTATGCACAGCATCCGTACTATGGCAGTGGATGGAACCGGGATACGGTCTATCCTCTTTTGGGATTTGACAATCTTTCGTTTATGCAGGATTATTCTAATCAGAGGTTTGTGCGCAAATATATAAGTGATGAGACATCATTTGACAGGATTATTGAGACCTATGAGAACAAACCGGATGGTCAGCCGGCATTTATATTCAATGTCACTATGCAAAACCATGGTGGATACACGGATACCTACTACGGCTTTGACAATACGGTGACAGCGGATAAGCTCAATAATTCTGCACTTGACCAGTATCTTTCTTTGATTAAGATGACAGACGAGGATTTAAAGAGCCTAATTGAATATTTCTCAAATGTGGATGAGAAAACTATAGTGGTATTTTTCGGTGATCATCAGCCAAATGATACTGTGGCAAGCTCTGTTCTTGCGGCAAACGGCATGAACTATAATAATTTATCAAATGAAGAGCTTAAGCTGCGCTATCAGGTGCCGTATGTTATCTGGGCAAATTATGATATTGATGAGGCGGCAGGAAAAGACACGAGTGTTAATTATCTGGCTGCAAACGTACTTAAAGCGGCAGGTGTGCCGACAAATGACTATCAGAGCTTTCTGCTAAAGCTGCAGGAGGAGTATCCAATTATATCAGCGGTACGCACTGATAAAACTGCAGATAAGACATTAGATAAAGCATCAAATAAATCAGACAAGGCAACCGGCAGCAAAAATAAGCAGGCCGATTCGGATATGCTAAACGATTATAAGCTTTTGCAATATTACAGACTGTTTGACTGGGAGGATAAGTGATGAATTTTGTTAAAAAGCATCCACTTTTGACAGCGTTTTTAATTCCGTTTTTCATATGTATAATCATCTGTATAGGAAATGGTGTATATCCATTTGGCGATTACTGCCTTTTGCATATGGATTTGTATCACCAGTATCTGCCTTTCTATAATGAGCTGTGGGAGAAACTGAGAAATGGTGCGAGCCTCATGTATACATGGAATATCGGGCTTGGCAGTGATTTTGTATCGGTATTTGCCTATTATCTGGCGAGTCCGTTAAACTGGCTTGTTGTGCTTTTTCCAAAGAGCCATATTATTGAGTTTATCGAGCTGCTAATCATTTTTAAGATTTCGCTAAGCGGAGCAACATTTTTTTATTTTCTGAAGGAACACTTTGTACTTCTTGGAAAGGATAACAGATATCACGATAATACATTTGTGCCGGCATTTGTTTTCTCAACGGCATATGCGCTTTCCGGCTTTGTAGCTGCGTATAGCTGGGATGTTATGTGGATGGATGTTGTGGCGGTTGCACCGCTAGCGATAGTAGGACTTGAGAAGCTTGTGCGGGACAAAAAGCCGGTGCTTTACTATGTATCACTGGCACTTTGTATATTGTCAAACTATTATCTGAGCATCATGCTTTGCATCTTTTTGGTATTCTGGTTTGCATGGCTTTTCTTTACGCAAAATGGCGGTAAAATGGCTGCAATTGTGAGATTTGCCGTTTACTCGCTTTTGGCTGGAGGCACTGCGATGGTGCTAATCATCCCGGAGCTTATCATTTTAAGCTACAGCGGTTCGTCGGGCATCGAGTTTCCAAAGCAGATAGAGTGGTATTTTAATCTCTTATCAGAGGTCGGCAGGATGTGCACGACAGCAAGCGTCTATGAGGGTGCAGAGAACTGGCCGAATCTGTATGCCGGAGCCTTTAGTGTGATGCTTTTGATACTGTTTGTGCTCAATAAAAGGATTAATTGGAAGAAAAAAATAGCTCCCGTATTGTTTGTGTTGTTTTTCATGGCAAGCTTTGCCAATAAACAGCTTGATTTTATATGGCACGGACTGCATTTTCCGGATTCGCTGCCTGGCAGACAGTCGTATCTGTATGCATTTCTTGTATTGACCATAGGCTATGCTACAGTAAGAAAGTGGCGTGGCATAAGACTGTGGCATATTGGCGTGGCAGTGGTATTTGCATCGGCGCTTATGGCAGTAAGCACGATGTTTGCCGGTGAGGATGTGACAGAGTATTATGCAGTTATCATAAGCATATTGTTTGTTGCGCTGTACGGCATTATGACAGTACTTTTAAAGCTTGCGGCAAGGAAAAACAGGGAGCTTTTGATGGTCATAACATGCGGTATTGCGATTGTGGAGCTGGCTGTCAATATGGCTGTGACAGGACTTGGATGTACCGGCAGAAGCAGCTACAATGCCAATGTGGACGATATGCAAAAGGCACTTAAGCTGGCAAAAGAGGATGCAGCTGACAACGATGTACCATTTTACAGGGTTGAGGATACAGGCCGACTTACTAAAAATGATGGCACACGATACGGCTATGCTTCTGGAACACAGTTTTCTTCCCTGATGAATATAAATGTGAGTCATTTTTATCAGGCTCTTTATATGGAGGGAGGCAAGAATTTCTACTGTTATAACGGTGCCACACCTGTCACGTCAGCCATGCTTTCTGTCAGATATATGGTTACAAAATCCATACAGCCACAGAATGAGCTGACTACACTTGTGGGAAAATGCGGAAATCACTATCTGTATCGGAATAACTACACACTTCCGCTTGGTTTTATGATGGATGAGGGAGTGATTGATGCGTGGAAGCCATCATCGTCATCGAAAATCTATTCGATTAATTCTCTTGGCAGGCTCCTTGGTGCAGCAGATGATATGCTGACCCTGACAGAGTGCACCCAGGACGAAAATCCGGGAACTACGACTCTCACCTTTGACCATGACGGATATTATTATGCAGCATACGATTCGTGCAGCACTGACAGTCTGACATTCAGCCACGGAGAGTATGAGACCACATACTCGAAGACCACTCACAGGTATCTGTTTGACCTGGGATATGTGAAGGCGGGGGAGACAGTTTCCGTCACAAACACTGATGCCGATGCTGTACGATTTAATGTATACGAGCTTTCCATTGCTGCAGTTGAGAGTGCTTACAATACACTCAATGAGCAGACACTCTCGGTGGATGATTTTTCAGATACACACATAAGCGGACACATTGATGTGAAGCAGGCAGGACAGCTTGTACTTTCTATTCCGAGTGAAAAGGGATGGACTATGAAGGTGGATGGAAAGGATGCTGAGTATGAGGATTTTTCCGATACATTTGTGAGCATTCATCTGGATGAGGGAGAGCATGAGATAGAGCTTTATTATGAGACACCGGGGCTTAAGGCAGGTGCAGCTATAAGCGCAGGCTGTGTGGGTGTTTTTCTGCTGCTTTTATTGTTGCGTCAAATAGTTAAGAGACGCAGCCGTTTAAAGTTTAAAGCAAACAGTGACAGATAGCGAATGCACTGACAGACAACGCATACTGTTCATTTATGCGAAACACAGAATGTTCAAATTGTAATAGTATAATTCAATAATAAAAATAAAACAGGAGATTAACAAAATGAACAAACAAAACAAAAAAATCGCACAGGAAAAAAGAAGAATCGAGAGAGAGAAGGCAGAAAAGAAGGCAAAGGTTGTGAATCTGCTGAAATTCTGGGTGCCGGTAGTGGCAGTCGTTGTGGTAGTCATAGTGCTAATCTGGGCAGTTGCGACATCGGGCGGTTCATCGTCAAAGGGCACTGACGGTACAGAAGCTGCATCACAGACCACAGAATCTCAGGCATCCGGGACACAAAGCAGTGATTCACAGACCGAGGCAGCAACACTGAATACAGAGACTGACACGGTTGCGGAAAACGGAGATAAGGTAAATATTGACTACACCGGATATATGGACGGTGAAAAATTCGAGGGTGGAAGCACTGATGGACAGGGCACAGACCTGGTGCTCGGCTCAGGCAGCTATATAGATGGCTTTGAGGACGGAGTGGTAGGTCACAAGGTGGGAGAAACCTTTGATTTAAACCTTAAATTCCCGGATGATTATAAGACAAATACAGAACTAGCCGGAAAGGATGTTACGTTTGAGGTGACTCTTAACGGTGTATACAAATAAAGAGGATAACACACATATATGGAAAAATCGTTTGAAGAGGTACTGGTACAGTTTTATGTTGACCAGTACAGGGAGAATGCGAAGAGAAGTACAGGTAAGCCTGTAAAGCTGGCACACTATATTCACAGGCTCAATAGTAAAGCAAAATCAATTAAATATGCGCGATTTTCAAAAAACGAGACAATAGCACTCGACAAGCTGCATCAGGAAATAAAAAGGCTTGCATTGATCACCTACTATTCCAACAATAAGAATGCAAGGCAGATTTTAAATAGAGAAATCCTTCCGCAGCTTGTCAGGGTGGATATGGAGCAGTTTGATGAGAATGAGGCAGAGTATCTCACAGAGGATTTTCTAAAGCTTTTGCGCAAGGAGTATATAGGTGCGATATGTACAAGGAGCATGAAGGCGCTTTACAATGAGTACCGCAGCAAGGAGCTTAGAAGAGAGATTGTCACGCTGGTTCCGGCACGGCCGGAGCTTGAGTTTCCAAAAGCACAGAGCATGAAAAGGCACTTCATACTCCATATAGGCCCTACTAACAGCGGTAAGACATATCAGGCGCTTGAGAGGCTTAAGCTGGCGCAAAACGGAGTTTATCTGGGACCCCTTAGACTTCTGGCACTTGAGGTATATGAGAAGATGAATGATGCAGGCATACCATGCACCATGCTTACAGGCCAGGAGTGTCTTGAGGTATCAGACAGCAGAATTACAGCATCGACAGTGGAGATGCTTGACTGTGACAAGGAATATGATATCGCAGTGATTGATGAGGCACAGATGGTTGCAGATGATGACAGGGGACATTCATGGACCAGGGCAATTCTTGGTACGCTTGCAGGAGAGATTCATATATGCATGAGTCCGGTGGCAAAGGATGTAGTCATTCATCTGATTAATCTGTGCCATGACGAGTATGAGATAAGGGAGTATGAGAGAAAGACAGCTCTAAAGCTGGAGGATAAGCCTTTTTCATTTCCACAGGATGTGAGAGAGGGCGATGCCTTTATAGTATTTTCAAAGAAGTCGGTACTCAATATAGCAGGGCGTCTGGAGGAAAACGGCATAAAGCCAAGTGTCATATACGGAAGTCTGCCACCGGAAATAAGGCGCAGGCAGATGACGCTTTTTAATGAGAAAAAGACACAGGTTGTCGTGTCAACAGATGCGATAGGAATGGGACTCAATCTGCCGGTCAGGAGAATTGTATTTCTGGAGGTGGAAAAGTTTGATGGAGTATCAAGACGTCCGCTTGTCATCTCTGAGATAAAACAGATAGCGGGCCGTGCAGGCAGATTTGGTCTGTATGATACAGGTTATGTGACAGCTTTGGGACAAAAGAATCTGAATTATCTGAAGAATACGCTAAATATACCGGAGCAGGATATTGATATAGTAAGTCTTGGCTTCCCGCAGGTGCTCCTTACAATGGATGCGCCGCTTGATGCGATAATTAAGCTCTGGCATGAGGCAGAGCCATCAGCACCGTTTAGGAAAATCAATGTCGATGAGACATTGTTTTTGTATGGATATGCGTATAAGGAGCGATACTTTATCGCAGATTTTGATGACAAATATCTGCTTTATAAGATGATTACATGTCCTATAGATATAAAGGACAGGGAGCTTGTCAGACAATGGCTGCGCTACTGCATGTCGTATACATCTGATATATCTCTCGACAAGCCTGATAAGCATTCAAAGTATCAGGGGCTCATGAAATACGAATCCTATTACAAAAAGCTTGATTTGTACTATCAGTTTTCAGTCCGCATGGGCAAAATTGTGGATGAGGACTGGCTTGAAAACGAGCGCGACAAAACACAGGCAAAGATTATGCAGCTTCTGTCAAAGAGCAAGGATGAGTATATTATCAGATGCCGGTATTGCGGCAGAATACTTCCGATTGGAAATTCACGCAATATATGCAGAGACTGCTACAGTATGATACGCAGGTAGCAGCCGGTTTATATTTTACGGTCAAGTCGTTGAATTTAGCTGTCCAATGTGGCATAATAGAAATAAGACCAAAATATGAATGGAGGAAGTTTTTATGGCAAACAATGAGTTACAGATTGCCGGCTCACAAGGGGAACTTAGAATCCGTCCTTACGAGCACCACGCAAAGTATTATGAAACAGATCAGATGGGTATAATCCACCATTCAAACTATGTCAAGTGGATGGAAGAAGCAAGACTTGATTTGATGGATCAGATAGGACTCAACTACAGGCAGATGGAGGATATGGAAATCATAAGTCCGGTGCTGTCGATATCGGTAGAGTATCACAGTATGGTACATTTCGATGACACGGTCGTCATCTACACAAAGCTGCTTAAGTATAACGGAATAAAGATGGAGCTTGAGTATGTCATGAAGGACAAAGAGACAGGCGAGCTTCGCACCACTGCAAAAAGCAGCCATTGCTTTTTGAACAAATCCGGCAAACCAATCTCATTAAAGAGAATGTATCCGGAATTAGATACAAAATTTTTTGAATTTAAAGAGGCATAATAAAATGATACAGGATAGATTAAAAGCATTGAGAAGCGAGATGGCAAAGAGGGGCATCTCGCTGTATGTGGTACCTACTGCTGATTTTCATGAGTCAGAGTATGTAGGAGAGCATTTTAAGGCACGCAAATATATTACCGGCTTCACAGGCTCAGCAGGTACCGCAGTCATCACTATGGATGAGGCCGGACTATGGACAGACGGCAGGTATTTTGTGCAGGCGGCTGCGCAGCTTAAGGATACCACTGTAAAGCTCTTTAAGATTGGCGAGGAGGGCGTACCGACAGTTGATGAGTATATAAAGGATACTCTTTCGGATGGCGGTGTAATAGGTTTTGACGGCAGAGTGGTAAATGCCGCATGGGGCAAAAGGTTTTCTGAAATCGCAAAAGAAAAGCACGGCAGCATGTACGTAAATGAGGATCTGATTGACCTCATATGGACTGACAGACCACCTATGTCAAAGGCACCTGTCATGATTTTTGACAATAAATACACCGGTGAGGATATAAGCTCAAAGCTTAAAAGAGTCAGAGAGCAGATGGCACAAAAGGGTGCAACCCTTCATCTGATGTCATCACTTTACGATATCGCCTGGCTTTTAAATGTCAGGGGAGGCGACATAAGCTATGTGCCTGTAGTGCTTTCATATCTGGCACTGTCACAGGACAGCTGCATATGGTTTTTGCAGGAAGAGGTTGTGACAGAGACTCTTAAGGCATACCTCGATAAGAATGGTATACAGACAAGACCTTACGATGATTTTTATGAATATGTGAAGCATATTGATGAAAAAGAGACAGTGCTTCTAAATACATCGATTGTAAATTACCGCATCTGCGACAGCCTGCCGGATGGTGTTAAGGTGATTGATGCGGAGGATCCTACAGTTGTCATGAAGGCCGTAAAGAATGAAGTACAGCTTGAAAATCTGCGCAAGGCGCATTTGAAGGATGCAGTTGCGATGTGCAAGTTCATGTACTGGCTTAAGACAAATATAGGTAAGATACCTATGACAGAGATTTCGGCTTCAGATTATCTTGCATCGCTTAGAGCTGAGCAGGAGGGCTTTCTTGATTTGAGTTTTGCCACAATATGCGGATATGCTGATCATGGTGCTATTGTGCATTATTCTGCAACAGAGGAGTCTGACAGGCAGCTTAAGCCTGAGAGTCTTCTTTTGGTTGATTCAGGAGGACATTATCTGGAGGGAACCACAGATATCACGAGGACCTTTGCACTAGGCCCTGTGACTGACGAGATGAAGGATATGTTTACGAGAGTTTGCCGCTCAAATATGAACCTGGCAAATGCAAGGTTTAAGGAGGGCTGCTCGGGACTAAACTTTGATATTCTGGCAAGAGAGCCTTTGTGGGAGATCGGCATGGACTACAATCACGGTACCGGACACGGTGTGGGCTATGTGCTCAATGTTCATGAGGGACCAAACAGCTTTCACTGGAAGCAGTACCCGGGCAGAACTGCAGAGCGTGTGATAGAAGAGGGCATGGTCACTACAGATGAGCCGGGCATCTATTTAGAGGGCAAATTCGGTATTCGTACAGAGAATGAGCTTATCTGCCGGAAGGGCGAGAAAAATGAGTACGGCCAGTTCATGTATTTTGAGAATCTGACCTATGTACCGATAGATCTCGATGCGATTGATCCAAATCAGATGACAGACAGGGAAAAAGGATACCTGAATGCTTATCATGCGAGAGTTTATGAGCTTGTTTCACCATTTTTGAATGATGAGGAGGCCCAGTGGCTTAAGAAATATACAAGAGCTATTTAACGTTACTGCCTGCACTGCAGTGTGACCGGCAGCGATTACAACAATATTAAGTAATAAGGAAAGTATAAAATGAGTGAAAAGCTTGTACTTATAGACGGACACAGTATTTTAAACAGGGCATATCACGGACTTCCTGATCTGACCAATTCAGAGGGGCTTCACACAAATGCAGTCTATGGATTTTTGAATATCATGTTCAAGATTCTTGACGAGGAAAAGCCTGACTATCTGACGGTGGCATTTGATGTGCATGCGCCGACGTTTCGTCACAGAATGTTTGATGCGTACAAGGGCACGAGAAAGCCTATGGACGAGGAGCTCAGGCAGCAGGTGCCTATGATAAAGGAAATGCTTACCGCTATGGGCATTAAAATCGTGGAAAAGGAAGGCTATGAGGCCGACGATATACTTGGAACATTATCTGTCAGGGCAGAAAAGGCCGGTATGGATGTCGCCATCATTTCCGGAGACAGAGACCTTTTGCAGCTTGCGACTGACCATGTCATGGTAAGGATTCCAAAGACAAAGAAAACAGGAACCGAGATAGAAAACTACAATACAGCAGATGTTATCGAAAAGTACGGCGTCACTCCAAAGGAGTTTATCGATGTAAAGGCTCTGCAGGGAGATACGTCTGATAATATTCCCGGGGTACCCGGTATCGGCGAAAAGACAGCAGGCGCACTTATAGCAAAATATCACTGTATAGAGGCAGTACATGAGGACGCTGAGAATGTAAAGCCGCCAAGGGCTTCAAAGAATATAGTGGAGTACTGGGAGCAGGCGCTTATGAGCAAGGAGCTTGCGACAATCATACTTGATGCGCCGGTTGACTATGAATTTTCTGATGCAAAGCTTAGTGGCGGAGTAGAGTCACTCTACACTGAAGAAGCCTTTTTACTGTGCAAGAGATACGAATTCAAAAACATACTGTCACGGTTTAATGTGGAGACTCCTAAAAACAATGCCGAGGAGCATTTTGTGATAGTAAGGGACTTAAAGATTGCAGAGAGTGTGTTTGAGAAGGCAAAGGGCAGGGAGGTCGCTTTTGCGGTAGTACCGGGAGAGTCTTTGGGAAACAGCGAAAGTGATGGACAGCTAAGTCTGTTTTCGGAGCCGGTTTCGAACGATTATCTTGCTGTTTCGATTTGTTTTTCAGAGGAGGACATTTATTTTATCTGTACAGGTGATGAGATTTCAAGCAGCTTCCTGGATGAAAAATTAAATACCCTGGAAGTAAAGTCATGGATATCACCGGATTTAAAGAACAATCTGCACAGATTTAAGAGCAAAGAGATAAAGGCAGATGACAGAGGCAGATATTTTGACATGATGGTGGCTGCATACCTTATCAATCCGCTTGTCGGGGAGTATCCATATGATGCGGTTGCAAAGGACTATCTGGGGCTTATGCTCTCATCTAAAAAGGATTATCTGGGAAAGCTTGATTTCACCCGGATGATGAAGGAGGATGAGAAAAAGGCAGTGGACTGTGCCTGCTACGAGGTTTATACTGCCTGGAAATCAAAGCCGGTTCTTTTGCAGAAGCTAAAGGAAATGGATATGCTCACTCTTTATAAAGATATCGAGCTGCCACTCGTTTTCGTACTGTATGATATGGAAAATGAGGGTATAAGGGCTGATGGAATAAAGCTTAAGGAGTATGGAGACAAGCTTGCTGTTTCGATAACTGAGCTTGAAAAGAAAATATATGAGGCAGCAGGTGAAGAGTTTAATATAAATTCGCCAAAGCAGCTTGGAGTCATTCTCTTTGAAAAGCTTGGACTGCCAAATGAAAAGAAGACAAAGACCGGTTATTCTACTGCGGCAGATGTGCTTGAAAAGCTGGCACCGGAGTATCCGATTGTCGCGGATATATTGGAATACAGACAGCTCACAAAGCTAAAGAGCACATATGCTGACGGACTTTCGGGATATATTGCATCCGATGGCAAAATCCATACTACCTTAAATCAGACAATCACTGCGACAGGCCGTCTTTCAAGCACAGAGCCTAATCTGCAGAATATCCCGATAAGGATTGAGCTGGGCAAGCTTATCAGAAAGGTATTTCTGCCTGAGGATGGAGATCTGTTTGTTGACTCAGACTACTCGCAGATCGAGCTTCGGGTGCTTGCGGCGCTTTCCGGGGATGAAAGGATGATAGAGGCCTTTAAGAATGGTCAGGATATCCACAGAAGTACAGCGTCCCTTGTGTTTGACACACCGTTTGATGAGGTCACAGACCTTCAAAGACGAAATGCAAAGGCTGTAAATTTTGGTATCGTATATGGTATCAGCGCGTTTGGTCTGTCTAACGACCTGGGGATTTCAAGGAAAGAGGCACAGGGCTATATAGACAGCTATTTTGTCAAATATCCAAAGATTAAGGAGTTTTTGGATCAGACGGTTTTGGATGCCAAGAAAAACGGCTATACAAAGACCATGTTTGGGCGTATCAGACCGATTCCCGAGCTGAACTCGAGCAATTTCATGCAAAGACAGTTTGGAGAGAGAGTTGCGATGAACTCACCTATTCAGGGTACAGCAGCCGATATCATAAAGATTGCCATGATACGTGTGCATGACAGGCTTCTTGACGAGGGCTTAAAGTCAAGACTTATCCTTCAGGTGCATGATGAGCTTTTAATTGAGACAAAGGAAGCTGAGAAGGATAAAGTGATTAAGCTTCTGGAGAAAGAGATGCGTGGTGCGGTGGACATGAAGGTATCCATGGAGGTGGGCACCGAGTGTGGCTATGACTGGTATGATGCGCATTGATGACAGAAAAGGAAATAGTATGATTTTTATAGGAATAACAGGTGGTGTAGGTGCCGGAAAATCGGCAGTGCTTAGCTATCTTAAGGAACTTGATGGCGTAAGGGTCATGCTCTCCGATGAGATAGCACATGAGCTGATGGAGCCGGGAAGCGACTGCTACAACAGATTAAAGGAATTGTTTGCAGAGGAACCGATATGGCTTGAGGACGGGCATTTTGACAGACCGGCACTTGCCGGAGTGATTTTTTCGAATGATAAAAAAAGAGAGCTTCTAAATGAAGTAGTGCATCCTGCAGTAAAGGAATATGTGCTTAATGCAGTTAAAGAGGCAAAAAAAGAAGGTCTTTTCATGCTTGTGCTCGAAGCAGCACTTCTTATAGAGGAGGGATATGGTGAAATCTGCGACGAGCTGTGGTATATTTATGCAAGTGAAGAAGTCAGAAGAAAAAGACTTAAGTCATCAAGAGGCTATTCAGATGAGAAGATAGATAGTATCTTTGCAAGCCAGCTTAAAGAAGCTGAGTACAGAAGGCACTGCAAGGAGGTTATCGATAATGATGGAGATATCGAAAACACGATAGCTTCAATAAATAAAGCGCTTAGCAAATACAAGGAGTAGTGGAAATGAACAATGTATTCGGTTTGGATATTGGTACAAGAAATGTTGTAGGAACTGTCGGCTATCAGACTGATGACAAGGAATTTGTGGTTACAGCACAGTATGTCAGGGAGCATGAGACCAGAGCGATGCTTGACGGTCAGATACATGATATAGGCAGGGTGGCAAAAACCATTAAGGAAGTAAAGGACGAGCTTGAAAAACAGACAGGACAGCCACTTGAAGAGGTGTGTATAGCAGCCGCAGGACGAGTATTAAAGACTGTCACGACGCATGTGGAGTATGAGTATGCGCAGGAGTCTGTGGTGACCGGCGAGGATGTCCATACGCTTAACCTGCTTGGTATAGAAAAAGCACAGGAGGCACTCAAGGAGGTTAACGATACAAGTTATAAGTTTTACTGTGTGGGATATTCTACAGTCAAATTCTTTTTGAATGATGAGGTGTTTATCAGCCTTGAGGGGCATAAGGCAAACAAAATAGGCGAGGATATCATAGTTACATTTCTGCCGGAGGATGTGGTAGACGGACTGTATGCGGCAGTGGGACAGGCCGGGCTTAGTGTAGCCAATATGACATTGGAGCCTATCGCCGCTATCAATGTGGCAATTCCGGAGAACTATCGTATGCTTAATATCGCACTTGTCGATGTGGGAGCCGGAACGAGTGATATCTCAATCACAAGAGACGGAAGTATCATAGCCTATGGCATGATACCGCATGCAGGAGATGAGCTGACAGAAGTTATTGTGCAGCATTTCCTCGTGGATTTTAATATGGCGGAGAGCATCAAGCTTCAGTCTACGACAAGTGATACGGTTACATACAAGGATATCATGAGCATCGAGCACACAATTCCTGCACAGGATGTCTGGGATGTGACAGCACCTGTTGTTGATAATATTGCACAAGAGGTATCGACTAAAATCAGAGAGCTAAACGGTGACAAAACAGTGAGTGCCTGCTTTGTAGTCGGAGGCGGAGGCAAGATACACGGCTTCACGGAAAAGCTTGCGGAAGACCTTGACCTGCCGGAGGAAAGAGTTGCTCTAAGAGGTGAGGAAGTGCTTGGCGATGTGACCTTTGAGCAGGAGGATATTAAGAAGGATCCGCTTCTTGTCACTCCAATTGGTATATGTCTGAATTATTATGACCAGAGAAATAATTTTATCATGGTCAGATTCAACGGTGAGAGAATAAAGCTCTATGACAATAACAGGCTTACAATAGTCGATGCGGCGCTTCAGGCGGGATTTCCAAACGATGAGCTGTTTCCAAAGCGCGGCACCCCGATAAACTTTACGGTAAACGGTGTGGCAAGGCTTGTAAGAGGCGAGGCCGGAGATGGCGCAGTAGTGACCATGAACGGAAAGCCAGCAAGCATCAACACACCGCTTGAGCCAAACAGTGAGATAGTCATCGAGCCGTCCACAGCAGGAGAGGCAGCAGTGTATAAGATATCGCAGCTTGATGAGTACAATCATTCTGTCATTACTTTTATCATAAACGGCAGAAGGGTTTCATGTCCTAGGTTTGTCCAGGTAAACGGAGAGCTCGAGCCGGAGGATTACAGCATCAGGGAAAACGATGTGATTGAGACAAGAAATTACTATACAGTGCGCCAGATTGCGCAGTTTATGGACCTCGTTATTGACACAGACCAGATGATATTTGTAAACAATGAAGAGGCAGGTCTCGACACTCTTGTATACGAAAATTTCTCTGTTGAGTGGAAAACAGATGAATATGGTGTTGCAAGAATCGACAATAACACTTATAATGACACACAAGAGTCTGATACAGATGAGGCTTCGGTCTTAGCTGAGCAGGATGCAAACAGTACAGAGTCAGACAACACAGTGGCCAGAACATCAGAGCAGATGATGAATCAGGTGCTCGATGAGCTGCATGATGATTTTGCTAAAGAAGCTGAAGCATCTGCTGTGCCGGAAAACGAACTGCCGAAAAATGAATTGCCAAATAATGATATACAGGAAGATATACAGGAAGAAGACTCATCAGAAAATACAATTACAGTAATTGTAAACGGTGAGCCTGTAGAGCTGTCCGGCAAGGATACATATATATTTGTCGATATATTTACCCATATCTCATTTGATTTACAGGCAGGAAAGGGCAGGGCAATAGCCACTGTAATAAATGGCAGAGATGCCCAGTTTTCCGAGGAGCTTCATGAGGGAGACAAAATAGAATTATACTGGAAAGAGAATTAACATGTTAGAATTATGCAGCATTGCCAGCGGCAGCAGTGGAAACTGTATATGTGTGGGTACGGATGATTGTCATGTGCTCATAGACGCGGGCATCAGCGGTAAGAAAATAGAAAACGGACTGAATGAATTTGATATGACGGCCACAGATATGCAGGGGATTCTCGTGACACATGAGCATATAGACCATATTGCAGGGCTTGGTGTCATGGCAAGACGCTATCATATTCCGATTTATGCAACAAAGGCCACAATCGGGGCCATAAAATGTACCAAATCCGTTGGAAATATAGATGATGAGCTGTTTCATCCTGTTGAGGCAGGCGTCGATTTTACAATAGGCGATATAGAGTTTGAGCCGCTTCACATATCACACGATGCGGCTGATCCTGTCGCGTACAGATTTAAAAACGAAAATCATGCGATGGCGGTCGTGACAGACCTTGGCACGTATGATGATGCACTGGTTTCAAAGCTTCAGGACCTGGATGGGCTGCTGCTTGAAGCCAATCATGATATAAATATGCTCCAGACAGGGGCGTATCCTTATCCGCTCAAGCGCAGGATCATGGGTGACAGCGGACATTTGTCGAATGAGAGAAGCGGGCAGTTGTTATGTGAGCTTCTTCATGATAAATTTGGCTCAGTAATACTGGGACACCTTAGTAAAGAAAACAACTACGAAAAGCTGGCGTATGAAGCCGTCAGGCTTGAGGTCACAATGGGAGACAATCCATATAAGGCAAGTGATTTCCCTATGTATGTGGCTAAGAGAGACAGGGCATCAGACCGCATAGCCGTAGAATAAGAGAACAGGAGAATAAGTTGTTATGGATAACACAAAGAACAAAGTAATCATCACAGTTGTCGGAAAAGACACAGTAGGAATCATCGCAAAGGTATGTACATATCTGTCAGAGGGCAGTGTAAACGTGCTTGATATCTCACAGACTATCGTTTCAGGCTATTTCAACATGATGATGATTGTGGATATGGCAAATGCTACAGCTTCATTTGCAGAGATTTCTGACCAGCTTGATGCACTTGGAGAAGAAATTGGTGTAACAATAAAGTGTCAGAAGGAAGAAATCTTTGAGATGATGCATCGAATCTAGTTTAGCATATAAATGTCATACACAGTTAAAGGAGAACAGCAAAATGATAAATATTGGTGAAGTAATTGAGACCAATGACATGGTGGAGAAGGAAAATCTTGACGTGCGTACAATCACACTCGGTATCAGCCTGCTCGACTGTATAGACTCAGACCTTGCAAAGGTAAATGAGAATATCTACAACAAGATTACAACACTTGCAAAGAATCTTGTATCAACAGGAAAAGAGATAGAGAACAACTACTGTATCCCTATCGTAAACAAACGTATTTCAGTTACACCTATCGCCCTTGTCGGCGGTGCGGCCTGCAAGAGCTCAGAGGATTTTGTTACCATAGCAAAGACACTTGACAGAGCTGCCAAAGAGGTCGGTGTCAACTTCATCGGTGGATACTCAGCACTTGTGTCAAAGGGCATGACAAAGGCGGATGAGCTTTTAATCAAATCCATCCCTCAGGCAATGCTTGAGACAGACCTGGTATGCAGCTCTGTAAATGTTGGCTCTACAAAAACCGGAATCAACATGGATGCAGTAAAGCTGATTGGCGAGATGATAAAGGAGACAGCAGAGGTGACAAAGCACCTTCCTGTATCAGGCTGTGCCAAGTTTGTAGTATTCTGCAACGCTCCTGATGACAATCCGTTTATGGCAGGAGCATTCCATGGTGTGACAGAGGCAGATGCCATCATCAATGTAGGTGTCAGCGGACCCGGAGTAGTAAAAACTGCTCTTGAAAAGGTAAGAGGCGAGAACTTTGAGGTGCTCTGTGAGACAATCAAGAAGACAGCTTTCAAGGTTACACGAGTAGGACAGCTTGTGGCAAAGGAGGCTTCAAAGAAGCTTGGAGTGCCATTTGGAATCATAGATCTTTCACTTGCACCTACACCGGCTATCGGAGACTCTGTAGCCGATATTCTCTGTGAGATAGGCTTAGAGAGAGCCGGAGCTCCGGGAACAACAGCTGCACTTGCACTCTTAAACGATCAGGTGAAAAAGGGCGGTATCATGGCATCCTCATATGTCGGCGGACTCTCAGGTGCCTTTATTCCTGTATCAGAGGATCAGGGAATGATAGATGCCGTAAACGATGGTGCACTCACCCTCGAAAAGCTTGAGGCTATGACCTGTGTGTGCTCAGTGGGACTTGACATGATTGCAATCCCGGGCGATACAAAGGCCACTACAATTTCAGGAATTATTGCAGATGAGATGGCTATCGGTATGATAAACCAGAAGACAACAGCCTGCAGACTGCTTCCAGCAATCGGAAAGGATGTAGGTGATGTGGTAGAAATCGGAGGACTCCTTGGAAGTGCGCCGGTTATGCCGGTAAACAGATTCTCTTGTGATGCATTTGTAAACCGTGGAGGAAGAATCCCGGCACCTATTCACAGCTTTAAAAATTAGTAAATAATGGCATTGTTTACAAGCATGTACTTATAAGAATAACTTATAAGTACATGCTTATTTTAAAGTGGTACTTGACAATGACAAAAATACATGCTTAAATAAAGACAGTTATATGACTGACGGAAGTGGATAACCACATGGAGTATAACAGTTGATTGCCGACCGTCTGGGCGCACATTTATATAAGTTTCCTGCAGAGCTTTATATTATTATGTGTGTTCAGACGGTCTTTTTTATTCCGGCAGGCCCGAGTAATTTGGGGATGCAGACCACATTATCAGAAAACATGGAGGATGACATGGAAAGAGTATCATTAGCAAAGGAATTATCAAGCACAACATACCCTGGCAGAGGTATCGTAATCGGCCGCACAAAGGATGGTAAGAAGGCTGTAACAGCATACTTTATCATGGGCAGAAGCGAAAACAGCCGCAACAGAGTATTTGTAGAGGATGGCGAGGGCATCAGAACACAGGCATTTGACCCTTCAAAGCTTGAGGATCCAAGTCTTATCATTTACGCACCTGTAAGAGTGCTCGGCAACAAGACAATTGTCACAAATGGTGACCAGACAGATACTATCTATGAGCTGATGGACAAGCAGCAGACATTTGAGCAGGCATTAAGGACAAGAGAGTTTGAGCCTGACGCTCCTAACTATACACCAAGAATTTCAGGAATCATGCATATTGACAATGGAGAGTTCAACTATGCTATGTCAATCTTAAAGAGCAACAACGGCAATCCTGATGCATGCAACAGATACACATTTGCATACTCAGCACCGGTTGCGGGAGAGGGACATTTCATCCATACATATATGGGCGATGGAAATCCACTGCCAAGCTTTGAGGGTGAGCCTACATGGGTAGATATCGAGGGAGATATCGATGAGTTTACCGATATGGTATGGGAGAACCTTAACGAAGACAATAAGGTATCACTCTTTGTCAGATATATTGATATCGCTACAGGCGAGTATGAGAGCAGAATCGTAAATAAAAACAAATAAAACACTATATAAACGGTCAAATATACAAGATAAGCAGATAAAAACAGGAGAACAGAAAAATGCAGGAATACGAATTAAAATACGGATGCAATCCAAATCAGAAACCGGCCAGAATATTTATGAAGGAGGGAGAGCTTCCTATAAAAGTGCTTAACGGCAGAGCCGGATATATCAACTTCCTTGATGCCTTTAACGGATGGCAGCTTGTAAGAGAGCTTAAGAAGGCAACAGGTCTTCCGGCCGCAACATCCTTCAAGCATGTTTCACCTGCAGGTGCAGCAGTAGGACAGCCACTTTCAGATGTGGAGAAAAAGATTTACTGGGTTGATGACATGGATATCGAGTTTACACCACTTGCAAATGCATACATCAGAGCAAGAGGAGCTGACAGAATGTCATCATTTGGTGATTTTATTTCACTTTCAGATGTATGTGACAAGAGCACTGCACTTGTAATCAAGAGAGAGGTATCAGACGGTGTTATCGCTCCGGGCTACACAGACGAGGCTCTTGAGATTTTAAAGGCTAAGAAAAAAGGCAATTATTGTGTTATCGAGATTGACCCGTCATATGAGCCGGCACCTATCGAGAGAAAGGATGTATTTGGCATCACATTTGAGCAGGGCAGAAACGAGCTTCATATTGATGATGATTTCTTCTCAAATATTGTGACAGAGAACAAGGAGCTCACAGAGCAGGCTAAGATCGATCTGGCAATCTCAATGATTACTTTAAAGTACACACAGTCAAACTCTGTATGCTATGTAAAGGGTGGCCAGGCAATCGGTATCGGAGCAGGCCAGCAGTCTCGTATCCACTGTACCAGACTTGCAGGCTCAAAGGCAGACAACTGGTGGCTTCGTCAGTCTCCACAGGTGCTTGGACTTCAGTTCGTGGATGGTATCAGACGTGCAGACCGCGACAACACTATTGATCTTTATATCGGTGAGGATTATATGGATGTGCTTGCAGAGGGCGAGTGGCAGAAGTTCTTCAAGGTAAAGCCGGACGTATTTACAGCAGAGGAGAAGAGAGCGTGGCTTGACAAGAATACAGATGTAGCACTTGGCTCGGATGCATTCTTCCCATTTGGTGACAACATTGAGCGTGCTCACAAGAGTGGCGTGAAGTATGTAGCCCAGCCGGGTGGATCTGTGAGAGATGACCATGTTATTGATACATGTAATAAGTACGGTATGGTAATGAGCTTTACAGGAATCAGACTTTTCCATCACTAATCACAAGGTATAGCGGTTATTAAGCTGAATTTAAGCACAATAAGTAATTCAATAATAGAGGACTTCATGATATAATTACAGTATACATTTTACACAGTAGTTAATCATGGAGTCTTTTTATGTCATTACAGTTTATCACAGGTAATTCAGGAAACGGAAAAACGAAATATCTCTTTAACAGGATAGTGAAAGAGGCAAAGGCAAACCCAAGGGACAATTATCTTGTAATAGTGCCTGAGCAGTTTACAATGCAGACGCAGAGACAGCTTGTAGATTTGTCGGAGAATAAAGCTATCATGAATATAGATGTGCTAAGCTTTAAGCGCTTAGCCTACAGAGTGTTTGATGAGCTTGGAATCACAAATCTCACGGTGCTTGAGGAGACAGGTAAGAACCTTGTACTCAGAAAGCTTGCGGCACAGGAGGCGGATAAGCTTGGCGTAATAGGCAGAAACTTAAACCGCATCGGCTATATAAGTGAGGTAAAGTCACTGCTTTCGGAGCTTGTGCAGTACAATATATCACCTGAGGAGCTCGGAAGATATATTGCCTCAGGCAGGCTATCGGATACACTTTCAGATAAGCTCAAGGATGTGCTCGTGCTCTACGAAGCATTTGAGAAGTTTATGAAGGACAAATATATCACTGCAGAGGAAATACTTAATGTGCTTAGCAATGTGGCGGAGGAGTCTGCCATTCTTAGAAATTCAGTCATTGCATTTGATGAATTTACCGGATTTACACCTATACAGAACCAGCTCATCAAAAAGCTCTTTGTCATTTCAAAGAAAATATATGTAACGCTCACAATAGACTGTCGTGAGGATATCTTTAAGAGCAGAGGCATGCAGGAACTGTTTGACATGCCAAAAAGGACAGTGAAATCACTCACCGAAATGGCAGCGTTTTATGGCATAGAAGTCGAGGAACCTATTATCCTTGATAAAAACTACCGGCTTGCAGAAAACGAAGAGCTAAGCTTTATGGAACAGCAGCTTTTCAGAAAACGAAGATGCTCCTTTAAAAAAGTACCAAAGCACATTCATATAGACTGTCTGCGTGACCCGAAGCAGGAGCTGACAAAGATAGCCAGAAGAATTAATGAGCTTGTAAGGAACGAAAATCTGCGTTACCGAGATATTGCTATAGTCACAGGAGATGTGAATATATATGCAGGTTATGTGCGTGAAATATTTGACAAATACAATATTCCTTACTTTATCGATGCCACACAGGAGATACTTTTCCATCCGTTTATTGAGTTTATCAGGTCAATACCCGATATTGCGGCACAAAATTTCTCGGCAGATGCGGTGTTCAGATTTTTGCGGTGCGGCTTTAGTGAGCTATTGGACAGTGAAATAGATGTACTTGAAAACTACGTGCTCGCCTGTGGAGTAAGAGGTAAAAGCGTATGGGATAAAAAGTGGGTCAGGCTGCCAAAGCATAAGGCAGGCTATGACCTTGAGCTTTTAAACCAAAGCAGGGAGTATATAATGGAGCTGCTAAAGCCGGTATATCAGGTGTTTTCCGATAAAAAGTCAACGGTAAAGGACTATGTGCTCGCTATATATAAGCTGATAGTTTTGCTTGATATACCTGATAAGCTTGCAAAAAAGGAGCAGGCACTGCTTGATGCAGGGGACCAGACCGCATCAAAGGAATACGGACAGATATACAAAATAGTCATGCAGCTCTTTGAAAAATATGTGGCGGTGCTGGGTGATGAATGCATGGATGCAGAGGAATTTACACAGATACTGGATGCAGGACTGGATGCGGCAGATGTAGCAGTTATACCGCCGGGATACGACACTGTGACCATCGGAGATATTGAGAGAACTCGTCTTACCAACATAAAGGTCATGTTTTTTGCAGGCGTAAACGATGGGATTGTTCCAAAGGCGGCAGGAAGAGGAGGCATTATATCCCAGTATGAGAGAGAGGCACTTAAGGAGCTGGATATAGAGCTTGCGCCCGGGGCAAGGGAGCAGGCATTTATACAGAGGTTTTATCTATATCTGAATATGACAAAGCCATCCAGGGAGCTTTATATCAGCTATACGAGGCTTGACAGTGAAAAAAAGGCTGCCCAGCCATCGTATCTCATAGGTATATTAAAGGGGATGTTTCCGGAGCTTGTCGTGACTGAGACAGAGGATGTAGAACAGCTTTTGGATATATCAAGCAGGCAGAGTGCTCTGGATTATCTACTGTCAAATGAGGTGGATGACAGATGGTGCGAGATTGCAGCAGCGGTGATGCTCTATGACGCATCAGTCAGTGATGCAGGGGACGGTAATGAAGTAGACGATAAAGAATTTACTCAAAAAAATTCCGTGGAGCGGCTCATAAATGCAAGGTTTGAGCATTATTCAAAGGATCCGATCAGCCGAAATGTGGCAAGAAGCATATACGGCAGACACATGGAGGGCAGTATCACGCGCTTTGAGCAGTTTGCCAGGTGTGCATATGCGCATTTTTTAAATTATGGATTGAGACTTACAGAGCGTGAGGAGAGCGGCTTTACATCCCTTGATATGGGTAATATATACCATGAAGCACTGGAAAGATACAGTAAGAAGCTTGATAGGGAGAGTACTGACTGGTTTAGCGTGACAGATGCAAAAAGGGATGAGCTTGCGATGGAAGCAATAAATGAGGTGATTGATGAGTATGCAGGCTTTGGCATATTTGATACAGCGGAAAGCCAACATTCGATATCACATATGAAGACGGTCTTTAAGCAGACAGTATGGGCACTCACAACCCAGATACGAAGAGGCAGCTTTGTGCCTGAGAGGTTTGAGTTTTCCTTTTACGAGAGCCTTGATATGGCAAATGATGTGACGGTTGATATAAAGGGACGCGTGGACAGGACTGACACATATACGGATGAGGGCAGGCTTTTTGTGAAGGTACTGGATTACAAGTCGGGAAATACAGTTTTTGACCTGGTGAAGCTGTACTATGGCACGCAGCTTCAGCTTGCAGTGTACATGGACGCTGTCATGGAACAAAAGAAAGAGGCACTAAAGCAGGTAAGTGTGGAGCCGGGCGGTATGCTGTACTATCACATCGACGATCCTGTAATTGATTTAAAGGATGTGACACCGGGCACTGAGCTGTCTGAGGAAGAAATCAATCAGATGATATTAAAGAAGCTCAAGCCTGACGGGCTTATCAACTCGGACGAAAAGGCATACAGAGGCATGGACAGGGACTTTGAGAAAAGCTCTGACGTAATCCCTGTCACCTTAAAAAAGGATCAGACACCGGCTGCAGGCTCAAAGGTGGCAAACGCCGAAGAGTTTGATGTGATAACAAGGTTTGCGCGAGAGAAGCTTCGCGAGATAGGAAGAGAAATATACGATGGAAATGTTGCCGTAAATCCTATCAAGAACAAGAAAATAGACAGCTGCGCATATTGCGCTTTTCAGGCCATATGCAGGTATGATTCAAGGATACCGGGCTTTAGCGAAAGAAGCTTTAACGGTGACAATAAGGAAGATGTACTTGATAAAATGCGTACACAGATTGCAGCGGCAGAGCATAAAGCATGCTATGGAGATAATAATATAAAGCCATAATCGGGAGACATAATATGGATGTTAAATGGACCAGTGAACAGAAAAAGGTTATAGATTTAAGAGACAGGGATATACTTGTATCGGCGGCAGCGGGCTCAGGAAAGACAGCTGTACTCGTTGAGCGTATAGTAAACAGAATATGTGTGGATAATCCGCCGGTGGATATCGACAGGATGCTTGTGGTGACGTTTACCAAGGCTGCAGCTGCTGAGATGAGGGAGCGTGTCAGCCGTGCGATAGACAGCTTGAAGGAGCAAAAGCCGGACGATGAGAACCTGCAGAGGCAGTCGACACTGGTTCACAATGCGCTCATCACAACAATCGATTCGTTTTGTCTGTTTGTGGTGCAGAATAATTTCGCACAGCTTAATCTGGATCCTGATTTCAGAATCGGTGACCAGGCAGAGCTTAAGCTTATGCTAAAGGATGCTTTGGCACAGGTATTTGAGGACAATTATGCAAGAGAAGACAACGAGGCATTTATCAACCTTATAGATACCTACAGCAAGGGGAGAAATGACTCTGCCGTCAGGCAGATGGTGGAGGATATCTACTATAAGGCGGGCAGCTCATCATGGCCGAGAAAGTGGATGAACAGCCTCCTAAGGCTCTATGATATAAAGTCAGCTAAACAGCTTGAGAACTCAGAAATCATTAAGGAGATAGTGGATTACAGCAGGGTTCTTTTGGAGGAGGCTGTTCAGGAGCTTACAATGGCGAAAGACCTGGCATCAGCTACACCCGGGCTTGAAAAGTATGCGCTTACACTTTCAGAGGATATAGCATTGTTTGATGGAATGGCTGATGTGACAGGCTATGTCGGCATGCAGGAGTTCTTAAACAAAATATCCTTTGGCAGAATTGCTGTCATCAGGAAATTTGACGGAGACGAGAAGAAAAAGGAACGCGTGAAAAGTATGCGCGATGCCACCAAGAAGAAGGTAGACGGAATAAAGCAGAAATACTTTGGCATGTCAATTGAGCTTATGTATGAACAGCTGGAGCGTCAAAGACCATTTGTTAAAGAGCTGATAAGGCTCTCACTCGAGTTTTATGATGCGATGGAGGCTGTAAAGACAAGAAAAAGAGTATTTGATTTTTCTGATATAGAGCACTTTGCGCTTCGCATACTGGTGGATGAACAGACACTGGAGCCCACAGAGACAGCGCGTGAGTTTTCAAAACATTTTGAGGAAATCATGATTGACGAGTATCAGGACTCAAACCAGGTGCAGGAGGATATACTTACCGCTATTTCAAGAGAGCACCAGGGAGTCGGCAACATGTTTATGGTGGGCGATGTAAAGCAGAGCATATACAGGTTTCGAATGGCGCGCCCTGAGCTGTTTATGGAAAAATACAACACATATACATCAGATGACAGTGCACACCAGAGAATAGACCTGCATAAAAATTTCAGAAGCAGGAATGAGGTGTTAGACTTTACTAACGACATATTCTACAAAATCATGGCAGCAGATTTGGGCAATGTGCAGTATGATGACGATGCGGCACTGTATCCCGGTGCAAGCTATCCAAAGGAGACGATGCGTCCTGAGCTTTTGCTTGTTGACTACAAGGATGAGGATCTGTCTGAAATTATAGAGGATGAGGATGGAGATAAGGTGCAGATAGAGGCGCTTTTGATTGCAAACCGTATCAGGAGTCTGATGGAAAACGGCATGGTGACTGATAAAAAGACAGGGCAGCTAAGAGCCGTGCAGTACAGGGATATAGTGATACTTTCGAGAAGTGTTGCAACATGGGGCAATACAGTGGCAGCAGTATTAAAGGACTGTGATATTCCGGCGCATGTAGAGTCGAATACAGGCTACTTTTCATCGTATGAGATACAGGTGATTCTGTCCATGCTTCGCATACTCGATAATCCGCTGCAGGATATTCCGATGGCAGCAGTGCTTGCTTCGCCGATCGTGGGCATGGATGATGAGGAGCTGGCACAGATCAGGTCTGCCTTTAAGGGCGTAAGCTTTGCACAGGCTGCACTTAGCGCCATGGCAGGTGAGAATGGCTATGAGGACGAGAAGCTTAAAGCCTTCGCTTTGGTATTTGAGAGACTAAGAGGTGCTGTAGCAGATACGCCAATCCATGAGCTTTTGTACATGATGCTTGATGAGACAGGCTTTTACAGGTATGCATCGGCCATGCCGGCAGGAAAACGGCGCAGACAGAATATAGATATGCTGATTGAGATGGCCGCAGCCTATGAAAAGACCAGCTACAAGGGGCTGTTTCACTTTGTCAGGTACATAGATATACAGCAGAAATACGAGATAGACTACGGAGAGGCCGATACCGCAGGCGAGAATGACGATGTGGTGCGCATTATGACAATCCATAAGAGCAAGGGTCTTGAGTTTCCTGTAGTGTTTGTTTCCGGGCTTGGCAAGGGCTTTAACACGCAGGACACAAAATCAGACCTGGTGATACATGAAAAGCTTGGGCTTGGCCTTGTGGAAAAAACAAAAAGCCCAAGGACAAAGCGACCATCACTAATCAGAAATGAGATAGAGAGTCGCATTAAAAGGGAAAATCTGGGAGAAGAACTGCGTGTGCTGTATGTAGCGCTCACCAGGGCGAAGGAAAAGATTATCCTGACAGGGGGACTTTCAAATGCCCAAAAATCCTTTGAGAAGTATAGAGGCAATGTAAATGCGAACCAGCCAATAAGCTTTGGACAAAGGGAGGGAGCAGGGTGTTACCTGGACTGGATTATACCTGCCATGCTGTCGTACCCGGATAAGTATACGGTATCCACAGTTGATGCAACAGAGTTCGCTGCACGAACTGCGATGGATATGGCGGCAAACGATATATCAAAAGCGCAGCTTATTGGGCACATAAGTGCAGCGGATGAAACAAAAGCCAAAGAGCTCGCAGAGGAATTTGATTTTGAGTATGCATATGCTTCTGATATAACTAAAAAAAGCAAATATTCGGTATCTGAGCTGAAGCATGACTCTATGGTTGAAAAGTACGACAGCACAGAGAGGGAGGCAGAGCGTCCTAAGTTCCTTTTGGAGGAGAAGGAGACGTATGTGCCGGACTTTGCGAGGGATGATGAGGCAGGCGGTGCTTCTAATGAAAGAAAAGAGCCTAAAAATGCAGCAGGTGTGAATCAGGGAGCGCTGCGCGGAACTGCAGTGCACCGTGTCATGGAGTGTCTGGATTTCAAGAGACTGTGTGATATAGATACAAAAGACCATGTGGCAGTCAGTGCATTTGTGAAGAAAAGCATGGATGAAATGCTAAAAAAGGGGCTTATCACAGATGACATGTACAGGCTGACCAGACCAAAGCTTATAGAGCAGTTTATATCGTCAGATGTGGCAGCGCGTATGGCACAGGCGGATAAGAGAGGCGATTTGTATAAAGAGAAGCCTTTTGTGATGGACTATGAGGGTGTATTGGTTCAGGGAATTATTGATGTATTCTGGCTGGAGAATGATAAAATAGTGCTGCTTGATTATAAGACAGACAGGGTAAATGCTGCTAAAGAGCTTATCGACAGATACAGCACACAGTTAAAACTGTATGCTGATGCACTTGGAAGGATTTTTTCTACAGATGGGAAAAGCATACAGGCGGATGAGAGGCTCATATATTCATTCCGTTTACAGCAGACAATTGTTACCTGTCGTGAATATAAAAAATAGTGGCATGTCACAGCAATCTATTATATAATGTCTAACAGGCGGTACAAAAATATACAATATATTAATACTTCAGACATAATTGCTGTATGAACAGCTGTATATAAAGCCAAAGAAAAGAGATAATTTACATGGAGGAATACAATATGTACGAGTACGATGACGAGGTTTTAGACACATTTTTAAAGAAACAGACACAGCTTTTTAGTGAAGAGGTCGCAGATACTCCGGAGGCTGCAGAGGAATTTTTAGAGGACTGCATGGCTGTGGTATGTAAGAATATAAAAGAAGTAAGAGATTATTTTGATGAGGCAGGCTCAGATATTTCGGGCATGTCAGATGATGAGCTTATGGACCAGAGTGAGGTCTTTGCCATTGCGGACGGCAGATTCCTTGTTGTGGAAGGATAGCAGGTATGAAGTATTTTAAGAAAACGATGTGTATGCTGCTTGCATCAGCGACACTTCTCACTGGCTGCAGTATTGGCGGCAAGGAGATAGTGCTTGATATAAATACCACGAACAGCCATACAGTTTTTTCCGTGGACAATATGAAGTGCGATAAGACGGAGGCACTCATATATTTAGCCAATTACAAAAATCTGTATGGCACTATGTATGATGTAAACCTGCTTGAGACAGATGATGCGTCGAACGTGGAAAAATATATCAGGGATGTCACTGTTGATGAGCTGACGCGCATATACTGCATGGTTTCAATTGCAAAGCAGAAGAAGATTACACTTACAGACAAGGAGAAGAGTAGTGTGTCAAAGGCTGCAAAGGAATACTATGACTCATTAAACGAAGCTGAAAAGAAATTCACAAAGGCTGATTTATCAGACATTGAGAGCGCATACGAGCATTATGCGATTGCGCAAAAGCTGTACAATTCTCTATCGAAGGGCGTTGATACAGAGGTGAGTGATGAGGATGCAAGAGTTATCCATATACAGAAAATCTTTGTAAAGAGCAAGGAGAGCGCAGATTCTGTGGGCCAGAAGCTTTTGTCAAAGGAAGATTTTGCAGCAGTTGCATCAGGCAGCAGTGAGGACAGTCAGACAGAGCTGTATGCGGCAAAGGGCACTCTGCCACAGGAGGTTGAGACTGTAGCATTTGAGCTTGGCGATGGAGAGACATCTGATATGATAACCACAGATGACGGCTACTATTTCATCAAGTGTATATCCAAGCTGGACCGGGAAAAAACAGAGCAGAACAAGGTCACTATACTGCAAAAGAGACAACAGGAGCAGTTTAATGATGACTACGAGCACTTTGTAAAAAAAGCAGGGTTTAGTTTAAACAGTGACCTGTGGGATTCAATCAGTATAAAGGATGAAAAGGATGTGAAAACAAGCTCCTTTTTTACTGTGTACAATAAATACTTTCAGGCCGACAATTGAACAGGCAGATAATAATTAATAATAGACAGGAGCATATAATATGGACTGGGAATTTGACATCCTGTATGCAATTCAGAGCATCAGAACACCGTTTTTAGACAAGGTAATGGCGTTTTTATCCACCATCGGAAATGCAGGAGCATTGTGGATTGTGATAGGTGTAGTGCTTTGTATTTCAAAAAAATACCGCCGTGGAGGTATGCAGATGCTTTCGGCAGAGCTTTTGAGCTTTATAGTGGGCAATCTGATAATAAAAAATATGGTCGACAGATTGAGACCATGTCAGATAGATGAGACAGTCAGTCTTATTGTAAAGATACCGTTTGACTCATCATTTCCTTCGGGACACACGTTAAACGGCATAACAGCGGCAGTGACACTTATGTTTATAGACAAAAGAATGGGAATACCGGCGATTGTACTTGCGGTACTTATAGCGTTTTCACGTATGTACAACTTCATGCATTTCCCAACGGATATCCTGGCAGGAGCAGTGCTTGGGGTGGTATCGGCTGTGTTTGTGAACTTTTTGTTTAAGAGAGCCGGTAAGAGCGGGATGACTAAATAAAGCTAAAGAAGTGTCACATAAAATGGCATAAATAATAACGTATAATTAACGAATACAAATAATTAATAAAAAGCTGTATACATGCAGGTCTATGAAACCTGCATAGTGTACAGCTTTTTTATGAGATGTTAACAGTAAAATTACTTTGATAGATTACTTTGTGAGAAGAAGCATGATATCATTACTTCTCTTTACAAATTTAGTCATCTGGTCAACTGAAAGCGGCTGGTTAGAAAGCATTGCAAGGTCGTAAAGCTGCTCAGCAAACATTGGAACATGCTCAGAATCCTTATTGTCTAAGATGTACTTTACAAGCTCGTTGTTGGCATTTAATGTGAGTGTCTGGTCAGCGGCAAACATGCTTGGATCCATTCCGCCCATGCCTCCGGCTGCGTACATCTTCATCATATCCTGCATACGTCTGCCCTGCTCTGAGAGTGTGAGCACAGATGCTACATCTGCGTTCTTAAGGTTTTCTACCTTTACAGTGAGCTTGTCATTGTTCAAAGCCTTCTTGAATACCTCTGAGAGAGTAGTGGTTGCCTCTGTGAGGTCTGCACCGGATTCATCCTTGAGAGACTCTGTGAGGTCTGCATCTATTCTCATGAACTTGTAGTGGTCATTTCTCTGCTCAAGCTGTGTGATGAATGAGGTATCGATATTGTGGTCAAGGATAACAGCGTTCATGCCCTGCTCCTTGAACAGCTTGATATACTGACCCTGCTGTACTACATCTGTGACATAGTAAACTGTATTTTTCTCAGGCTCCTTGTTTTCATCAGAGGCATTTGTATCTGTAGTGTCAGCTTTCTTTGTATCATCAGAAGCATTGGCACTTTCTGCATCTGTTTTTTCATCCTCATGAACAGGTGCGAGCAGCTCCGGAAGAGTCTGATACTTGTCATTGATGTCCTTGAAAAGAATATAGTCGTTTATCTTGTCGCAGAACTTCTCGTCCTTTAAGCAGCCAAACTTGATGAATGGGCTGATATCATCCCAGTATTTCTCATAGGCTTCCTTATCTGTCTTGCACATACCGATGAGCTTGTCAGCTACTTTCTTGGTGATGTACTCAGAAATCTTCTTTACGAAGCCATCATTCTGGAGAGCAGAACGTGATACGTTAAGCGGTAAATCAGGACAATCGATAACACCCTTAAGGAGCATCAAAAACTCAGGAATGACCTCTTTGATATTGTCTGCGATAAATACCTGGTTGTTGTAAAGCTTGATAGTTCCCTCAATTGAGTCGTACTCTGTGTTGATCTTAGGAAAGTAGAGGATACCCTTTAAGTTGAAAGGATAGTCCATATTCAGGTGAATCCAGAAAAGAGGCTCCTTGTAGTCTAAGAATACCTTTCTGTAAAACTCCTTGTATTCCTCGTCGGTACACTCATTCGGGCTCTTGGTCCAGAGTGGGGTTGTATCATTAAGCGGAACAGGGCGCTTAACGATTTTGAGCTGATCCTTTGCAGGAGATACCTCTACCTGCTCCTTCTCGCCCTTGTCATTTTCTTTTTCCTCGTACTTGGCGTCCTCATGGATTTCCTCGATGACAGTGTCAGTATCACGCTTGTCGGCCTTGTCTATTGTCTCGTACTCTTCAGGAGCATTTTCTTTTGCAAGGTAAATCTCAGTAGGCATGAAAGAACAGTACTTCTCGATAACCTCACGTGCGCGGTACTCGTTTGCGAACTCAAGACAGTCGTCGTTTAAGTAGAGAGTAATCTCTGTTCCGACGTCGTCCATGTCGCCATCCTCCATGTTGTACTCTGTGCCACCGTCACATGACCAGTGTACAGGTGTAGAGCCTTCTTTATAAGAGAGAGTATCAATTGTTACCTCGTCAGCTACCATGAATGCTGAGTAGAAGCCGAGACCGAAATGACCGATAATCTGGTCATCATTTGACTTGTCCTTGTATTTCTCGATGAAGTCTGTAGCACCTGAAAAAGCGATACGGCTTATGTATTCCTCAACCTCATCAGCTGTCATACCAAGACCGTTATCTATAATCTTTATTGTCTTTTCGTCAGGGTTTACAAGCACCTGAATCTTGCCCTTGTAGTCTGCAGGAAGGGAATATTCACCCATCATGTCGAGCTTTTTGAGCTTAGTGATGGCATCGCAGCCGTTTGAGATGAGCTCACGATAGAAGATATCGTGGTCTGAATATAACCATTTCTTTATAATAGGGAACAGGTTGTCGCTGTCAATTGAAAGATTGCCGTGTTTTTCTGTCATTTTTACACACTCCTTGTTTTTATTTACGCCGCGGCTATGGGCTGTGAGGTGCGGTAGGACAGCCAATAATTCCTCAGAGAAAATATGAAGTCAGCCACAGGATTTTGTATGGATAGTTTGTGGCATACTTTTGGTTGTGCCACTTTGTCCGGTAATGGAACCCTGTGGCAGTTCATATTTTATCTTCAGAACAACTGTCTGCTACTCGCAATTTAGTTTGTTTCCGCGAGTGTAGGTCATTTATTATTTGTAATAAACCAGCTTGTTATATAAGCATAATAAAATAATAGTTCGCATTATCGGAAAAGTCAATAGAAAATTAGCACTCAAAAATAGTGAGTGCTAACAAAAAGACAAAAAACCGCATGAATTGGGCATTTTTGGAATTGTGAAAAGTTTATAAACTTATTTTTCACTGGACATTGTGGCGTAAAAATGCTAGGATTTATTTTATAATATAGATATAAGGAGACTGATATGTTACAGACAGGTATTAAAGGTAAGAAAGAGATTACAGTGACTTTGGATAAGACAGCGAAGGCTATGGGAAGCGGCACGATGGATGTGTTTGCTACTCCGGCTATGATTGCGCTGATGGAAAATACAGCTTTTGAGAGTGTTGCGTCTGAGCTTGAGGAGGGAAGTGGTACTGTCGGTACTGCGCTTGATATTAAGCATGTTTCGGCTACACCGGTTGGCATGAAGGTGACCTGTGAGTCGGAGCTTGTGAAGGTGGATGGTAGAGCGCTCACTTTTTCTGTAAAGGCTTTTGATGAGGCAGGACTCATTGGTGAGGGTACTCATGAGCGTTTTATAGTATTTGAGGAGAAATTCCAGAAGAAGGCAGATGACAAAGCAAAGTAGACCGGATTTAGATAGTAAAACACCGGAAATCAAAACGGAGAAACGTAAGGCCGTAGGTGGTGATTGTAAAGAATCTAACATCGAAGGAAAAAGTACGAGGAAATACAGCAGAAGATGGGATATCATTGTGACAGCCTTTGATTTTGTGACCAATTTTTCAGAGAGCTCTATTTCTGCATACGCAGGGCAGGCAGCCTTCTTTTTGATGCTGTCGTTTTTCCCGTTTTTATTGTTTTTCTTTTCGCTGCTGAGCTGGACACCGCTTACAGAGGCTGATTTTTTGATGTGGGCGAGCTCGTTTATTCCGGAGTCGTTTGGTGACATCATGAAGGATCTGGCCAGTGAGGTGTATGCAAGCGGCACAGGCAGGCTTTCTATCACGATGATTACAGCCGTGTACTTAAGCTCAAAGGCTTTTATTTCGTTTCAGCTTGGACTTGATGATATGTACCATGTGAAGGAAAACAGAAATTTTATTTTGCGGCGCATATATTCGGTGCTTTACAGTATCGTTTTTGCACTGGCGCTCATTTTTTTACTGGGTATCATGGTGTTTGGAAATATGCTCAGGAAGATGTATTTTTCGAATGTTCATCATATAATTGGAAGTATAATAGGCAGTGTGGTCGATTATCGTCTGGTAATCTGCCTGCCGGTGCTTATTTTATTTTTCTGGGTGATTTATGTGTTTCTGCCAAACAAGAAGCAGAGGGCAAAGTACCAGCTGCCGGGAGCGGTATTTGCGGCGGCTGCATGGATGATTTTTTCGGGAATCTTTTCTGTGTACGTGGATAAATACAATAATTATTCTTCATTTTATGGCACAATGACCACTATTGCGCTTATAATGGTATGGTTATATGGTTGCATGTATGTGCTTTTCATAGGTGGTATAATAAACCGCACATGGGAGGAGCGTATGGAGGCAAAAAAATATTATAAATAGTAAATTCGGAGGCTTCGAATATATGGATAATAATAAAGAAATGATAGAAGGGCTTGTATCACAGATACTTGACGATTATCATGATGACAAAATCATAAATCAGCAGGCACTATTTTCACAGCCAGACAAGGAGGCTGTTTGTGATCTGCTCTCAAAGCTTATTAAGATAATGTATCCGGGCTATTTTAAGGGCACGAGCTTCAGATATTACAACCTGGACAGCCAGATCGCTGTTCTTTTGGAGGATATCATGTACAATCTGCGCAAGCAGGTAGTGCTTGCCCTGCCGCAGAATCCTAAATACAGGAGCTTATCACATCACGAGCTTGTCAATATGTCTGAGAAAATCAGCAATGATTTCTTTAAAAGGATTCCAAAAATCAGGGCTTTGGTGGAGACTGATGTGGCTGCGTTTTTTGACGGAGACCCTGCAGCCTACAATTACAATGAGATTATCCTTTGCTATCCGGGACTGCTTGCAATCACTACAAACCGTATAGCCCACGAGCTTCATCTGCTTGGAGTACCGCTCATCCCGCGTATGATGACAGAGCATGCACACAGCAAGACCGGTATTGATATTCATCCGGGTGCCACTATTGGCAAGAATTTCTTTATAGACCACGGAACAGGCATCGTGGTCGGTGAGACTACTATTATCGGTGACAATGTCAAGGTATATCAGGGTGTGACTATCGGAGCACTTTCTACCAGAGGCGGTCAGAAGCTAAAGGGCGTGAAGAGACATCCTACTATTGAGGATAATGTCATCATCTATGCCGGAGCTTCTATACTTGGTGGTGAGACTGTCATCGGAAGAGGTGCTGTCATCGGAAGTAATGCATTTATTACCTCATCTATCGAGCCGGGGGCTCGTGTGAGCATCAAAAACCAGGAGCTTTCCATCAGAACAGGAGAGCGAAAGGAGCTTGTGGCCAGCGAGATGGAGACGGATTCGAGCTGGTTTTACGTAATATAATATTATAATATACTTTTTTGACTGAGGTCGGTACGCGCGCCCCGGGCATCGGGTGTCGCACACGTACTCTCCTGCAGACTACGCTTCACAGTTAAGATACTGTATGAATTATGCTTTTTAGGGTTTCTATGCTTGACGAAACCGTCGAACCGCGCCGTTCATGGCGCGGTTCTCCTCGCTCCTGCGTCCTTGCAGGAGCGTTTCTGCGTTTCGTGGGCATAATTCTAACAGTATCTAAACTGTTTCGCTATGTGCCTGCAGGAGAGTACGGGTGCGCCATCGGTGCCCGGGGCACGCGTACCGACCTCAGTCAAAAAAGTATATTTATTAAGTAGGACTAAATTAGCATAATGTACAATAGCCATAGGTTGATAGCATAGTAGGCAGGCCCTTGTGGAGCTGTAATCCATAAAACTTTTAAAACAGCTCCCAAAATCAACCCAAAAGCCGAAAAAAATCCAGAAAAAAGTAGCTGAAACCGCAGAAATCCCCAAAACAGCTCCTAAACCAAACCCAAAAGCCGAAAAAAATCCAGAAAAAAGTAGCTGAAACCGTAGAAATCCACAAAACAGCTCCCCAACCCAGCCCATAAGCCAGAAAAATTGCGTGAAAAAGAAGCTGAAATTGCAGAAAATCCTAACAAGCATAATTTCGTACAGTATCTTAGTAGCGAACGCGAGAGTACTAAGCTGGTGAGAATCCGCGAGCAAGCCCGATGGTGCCGAGTCTTGGGCCCCCACACTATTAGCCACAACTGAAAAAAGTAAGAAAAATCTAAAAAATATTATTGACATCTAAGCTACGTTAGAGTATACTAACAGCCGTAAGAGGTACCAAATGATGTTTTTTATCATTAAAGTCGTGAAGAAAAGACGTGAAAAGAGGTAAATATGATGCCATTATCAATGAGTGGTGCTGGGGAGGCACAGATAATCAAGAAAATCGGCGGAAAGGAAGAGGTGAGATCTTTCCTTGAGAAGCTGGGCTTTGTAGTAGGCACAGAGGTGACTGTCATCTCAGAGATAGCCGGCAATATGATAGTCAATGTAAAGGGCGCCAGAGTAGCAATCGGCAAGGACATGGCAAATAAGATCATGGTCTGATATAACAATGTAACAGGCATGGATATAGCATGTATGACATATATAACACATATAACACATGCAGCAATGTGCTGTATAAGCTGTAATCATTTAAGATTTAAACGACTTTGTATATGATATTATGCAAACGTTTATATAAATTTTTTAAACAACAATAAAATTAAAAAAGGAGTAGTCAGCATGAAGACATTAAAGCAAGCCAAAGTAGGCGAGACAGTCAAGGTTGTCAAGCTCACAGGCCAGGGTGCAGTCAAGAGACGTATCATGGATATGGGAATTACTAAGGGTGTTGAGATATTTATCCGCAAGGTGGCACCGCTTGGAGATCCGGTAGAGGTGACAGTGAGAGGCTATGAGCTATCACTTCGTAAGGATGATGCCTCTATGATAGAAGTAGAGTAAATTTTTTTGCCTATAGGTTAGTAAATACAAACTATAGACAGAATGAGCAAACAAAAATAAGGAGATTAAAACATGGCAGTAAAAATTGCTCTCGCAGGAAACCCTAACTGCGGAAAAACAACACTGTTCAATGCCTTAACAGGTGCCAATCAGTATGTTGGTAACTGGCCTGGTGTTACAGTTGAGAAAAAAGAGGGAAAGCTTATCGGTCACAAGGATGTAGATCTGGTGGATTTACCGGGTATCTACTCACTTTCTCCATATACTCTCGAGGAGGTTGTTGCAAGAAATTACTTAATCGGAGAGCAGCCTGATGCGATTATCAATATCGTGGACGGAACAAATATCGAGCGTAATCTGTATCTGACAACACAGATTATCGAGCTTGGCATTCCGGTGCTTATGGCTGTCAATATGATGGACATTGTAAAGAAAAACGGAGACACAATCAATATCAAAGCACTTGGAGAGAAGCTCGGCTGTGAGGTTGTTGAGATTTCAGCTTTAAAGAAGACAGGAATCAAGGAGACTGCAGAGAAGGCAATCCAGATTGCAAAGTCAGGTAAATCCGTTCAGAGGGTACATCACTTCGCAGATGATGTTGAGAGCACAATCGCAGGCATCGAGGATAAGCTTGGTCTTGCAGTAGCAGAGAACCAGAAGAGATTCTTTGCAATCAAGCTTTTAGAGCGTGACTCAAAGATTTCTGAGGTATTAAAGAGTGCTCCAAATGTAGACGCAGAGATTAAAGCTCTCGAGGACAAATACGATGATGATACAGAGAGTATTATCACAAACGAGAGATATCAGTACATATCTTCAATCATCGGCTCATGTGTAAAGAAGGCACGCGCCGGAAAAGAGACGGTATCAGACAAAATTGATAAGATTGTTACAAACAGATTTTTGGCACTGCCTATTTTCGCACTCATCATGTGGGCTGTATACTATGTTGCAGTATCATCACTCGGTGGAATTGTAACAGATTGGACAAACGACACACTCTTTGGTGAGTGGATTCAGCCGGCAGTACAGACATTTATGGAAAATGTAGGCTGCTCTGAATGGCTCGTATCACTTGTAGTTGACGGTATCATCGGAGGTCTTGGTGCACCTATCGGATTTGCACCACAGATGGCTATCGTATTCTTATTCCTCTCAATCCTTGAAGACTGCGGATACATGGCACGAGTAGCTTTCATCATGGACAGAATCTTCCGTAGATTCGGTCTCTCAGGAAAGTCCTTCATCCCATTCCTCATCGGATCAGGATGTGGTGTACCTGGAATCATGGCAACACGTACTATCGAGAACGAAAAAGACCGTCGTATGACAATGATGACAGTAACAAATATCCCATGTGGAGCAAAGCTTCCTGTTATCGCACTTATCGCAGGCTTTATCATGGGTGACGGCTGCTGGTGGATGGCACCTCTTATGTACTTTGCAGGAATCGGCCTCACAATCATCTACTGTATCATTTTAAAGAAGACAAGAGCATTTGCAGGAGAACCTGCACCGTTCGTAATGGAGCTCCCACAGTATCATATCCCTTCAGTAAAGGGTGTGCTGTTACACGTATGGGAGAGAGTATGGGCATTCATTAAGAAGGCCGGAACAATCCTTTTCCTCTGCTGTGCAGTTATGTGGTTCCTCTCAAGCTTCGGCATCCAGGATGGCGCATTCGGACTTGTTGACAAAGAAAACAGCTTACTCGCAGTAATCGGATCTGCAATCGCAGTTATCTTTGCACCACTTGGATTCAATACATGGCAGGCAGTTGCATCATCGCTCTCAGGCTTTGTGGCAAAAGAGGGTATCGTTTCAACAATGGGTGTACTCGCAGGACTTGGAGAGGTAGAAGAGTATGCAGTAAGCATGCATGATCAGTTTGCAGCATTCTTCCCAACAACAATGGTAGCAGTATCATTCTTGCTGTTCAACCTGTTTGACTCACCATGTCTTGCAGCTATCTCAACAACAGCAAAAGAGCTTAACAACCGTAAGTTCTTCTGGTTTACAATCATTTTCCAGAATGTATCAGCTTACTGTGTAACACTTATGTTCTACCAGATTGTGGGACTTTGCATAGGTGAGGTAGCTTTCAACTTCTGGACAGTAGTTGCATTTGTACTCCTTGCAGGTGTATTATACTTATTGTTCAGAAAAGACCCTAATAAGGCAACAGCAAAGAGCACTTCATTTGCGGCATCAAACGTGTAATAGGCGTTTAAATGAGAATCAATCTGGAATTTAACACGGCAGACCTCATAGCAGTCATAGTTCTTCTATGCCTGCTGGGGCTTGCCGTAAAGATAATAATAGGATTTTTCAAGGAAAAGAAATAATGCAGTAGTATATTTAGTAGCATTTGTAGTGAATAGGAGATGATGACATGCTGGCTGATATCATTGTAATTGCAATTCTCGTAGTGATAGTTGCACTTGTAATCAGGACAATAATCAAATCAAAGAAAGCAGGCAAAAGTCTGCAGTGTGGAATGGACTGCAGCCATTGCAAGGGCTGTCATTAATCCACGGCATGGTGTGTATGAAGCACAGGATGGGCATTTCATGGAAAGAACTCATCTGCCGCTTAAGCTGCATCTGCCGGCATCGGTAACGATAGGAGGATGTATGTCGAAAGAAGCAATAGAGCAAAAAGAGGTAATCGTTGGCAAGCTAAAGGACAGCGGATGCAGGATTACAAAGCAGAGACTTATTTTACTTGATGTAATCCTCGAGGGCGAGTGCGGAAGCTGCAAAGAGATTTATTACCGGGCATCGAAGATAGACCACTCTATCGGGACTGCTACGGTGTATCGGATGATCAATACGCTCGAAGAGATTGGAGCGATTGACCGCAAAAATATGTATAGAGTGCAGGTGTCATAAGCCTGGTTTTATAGGAATTGTATAAAAAGAAGAACGGCAATAAGGAAAGCACACTGAGAATTAAAGATTCTTAGTGTGTTTTTTGTTGCAATTAATTGAGAATAAAAAGTGTAAAAATGGCAAAAAAATACTTGACATATAAGTATAAGTAAGATATATTTAACTCAGGTTAGAGATAACTAACACGAAAGGAGCCAAAATGTGCCAGGAAGTATTTCAGATTGCTATGAGCATGGATTTAAAGAGCGTGGAAATGCAGCTTGCCCTCCAGTGTGCCCCGCTAATTACAGGAGCGAGAATTTCAAATATGCTCATGATAGACAGCGCTGATGAGAGTGCCATGAGAGTGATTCTGAGAGCTTCCGGGATATCGCATTTCAGGCTCGCAGCAAGGAATGAGAAAACCGCCTTCCTCTTATTCCGCAGGAGCCTCTTAGAAGCATATCTGAATAATTCAGAGGCTTTGGACATACTAAAGAAAGCGGGATATGAGGATTTTTCATTCGGCAAGATATTACTTAGATTCAAAAAACACTACGAAGCGTATCTGAATGACGAACACAAGCAGTTTCCGCATGAGATGGGGCTTTTGCTTGGATATCCGATAGAGGATGTGAGAGGCTTTATAGAGCATAACGGATGCGGCTGCCTGTATTCAGGATACTGGAAGGTGTACCGCAACGTACCACTCAAAAAGAAGATGTTTGAGGATTTTGAAAAGGCGAAGGAAAGTGTCATACAGCTATTGGCCGAGGATATAGATATGAGGCTGATACTGGAAATATATAAAGAAGAACCGCAGCAGATTGCGGTATAGGAGGATTTAAAATGAGCAAAATCAGTGTAGTTTATTGGTCACAGTCAGGCAATACAGCAGCAATGGCAGAGGCAGTGGCAAAGGGCGTCACAGACGCCGGAAAGGAAGCAGAAATCGTATTCGTAAGCAGTGCTTCAATAGATGCGCTTAAATCAGAGACAGCATTCGCACTCGGATGCCCTGCAATGGGTGCAGAGGTACTTGAGGAGGGCGAGATGGAGCCATTTGTCACAGAGCTTGAGGGCTGCGTGGCAGGCAAGACAATCGGTCTGTTCGGTTCATACGGATGGGGCGATGGCGAGTGGATGCGCGACTGGGTAGAGCGAATGACAGCAGCCGGAGCTACAGTGGTAGGCGGCGAGGGTGTTATCTGTCAGGATGCACCTGACGATTATGCAAAGACTGCCTGCGAGGAGCTTGGAAAGAAGCTGGCAGCGGTATAAGCAAATCAGAACTATAGCGTGGCCGCGACAACATGAAAGGCCACGAAAAACATATTTTATCTCCGCAAAGTATAAACTTTGCTCCTAGTGTAAATCTGGGCCGGCGAACTTCCCATTCGCCGGCCCGCTCTCTTTTTTCATGATATTATGCTAATGCCTAATCAGAAAGAATGTAATAAAAAATTCGCAGATTATTACAATCTGCGAAAATCACCTCTGTTAAAAAACACTAGATATATAATAAAACTTTAGTCATTTTATGTCAACGGCTGTATCTTTTTTTGTATCTTTTTACATTTTTAAGGGAATATTGGTATGTATTTTATATATTTTTTATTTTTAGATGGTCAAAATTGTGGTCAGAAATAAAACTGAAGATATTATATGGAGTTAATATTCTTCTTCCTATAAATTATATATATACATATATATTTTAAGGAGGAAACAGATATGTCAAGAAGAGGAATCAATATCAGAAAGAGAGCCAACGGACGCTGGGAAGGCCGCTACTACATAGTAGACACAGCCGGCAGTAAAAAGTGCAAATCGGTATACGGCCACAGCTATAAGGAAGTAACAGAAAGGCTGCTTACAGCAAAAGCTGCTTCACTTAATCAAACAGCAGCCCACAAGCAGTCCGCTATCACCGTAAAAGAAGTCGCTGAGAAATGGCTTGAAAGTATAGCATCCAGCCGGAAGTGCTCTACCATTCAAAAGTATTCTACTATATACAATAAATATATTAAACCAAACTGGGGAGAAAGTGTCATAGATCAGTTAAATCACAATGAAATACTCAAGCTACTGCCTGAGACAGCCGGTGAGAGCGTTACAAAGAGCATACTTTGTATATTCAATTCAATCCTTGCATATGGAGCTGCCACATATGGCACCGGAGAAATTCATATGTTGTACAGGACAAAACGTTCATCCGTCACATCCTCAAACAACATAAATATAATCAATACAACAGACCAGCAAATTCACTGTCATCTCTGATAAAACTGAAGGCGGAATTAAACTTTGCAATTTTTAATAAGCTGTTAAAGCTGTTAAAAAATATGCTATCCTTTTCTTCTTTTGTAAAATCTGTTACAATATATATGCTTTTTACCAAGATTTCGAAATCTGATTAATTTTGTTGGAGTGGCTTGGCAGCCTTTCTTTTTATAAGGACTGTATAATGGTCTGCGCTTGGACAATCAAGTGGTCAGGTGATGGATTATAAAGTGGATTTGGAGATAAATTTATAATGGCAATGTTGGCGCAAATACAAAATTTTAATAACAATTCAATATATGTATATTTTTTATCTTGCATAGTAATATTGAATTATCAGCATTTTTCTAAATGTCAGAGAGTTTCGCTGATATATGCAACAACTATAGCTATGGAGCTCATATCAGGATATAAATGGTCCGTTACTTTGTCTATGCTTGTTATATCAATGTTTATTATGGAAGAATACCTTTTGGATGATAAGGTAAAGGGTGAATTACTAAGTAACATCTGGTATAAGATATGCGATTTTTTATATCAATTTATTTTTATAGATATGGGTGCTTGTATTGTAATAAATATAATCATATCTGGAAAATGGTTAAAGGATTGGTTTGTTCAGACGGATATTCAAATATGGTGGTTTTATGTAGTTAATATTATAATCTTGTTGTTTACAATCCATCTGCTTAATACTTCAAAGTTTGGTCTTTATGATTTTTCCGTTATAAAAAGCTATTTTGATAAATTTGATGGTATAAAGATAAAATGGGATGATTTGGAATTGCAGCGTAGATTTGATATTATGGTGGAGCTTGAGGATAAATCATACTTTGATAGAGATAATTCGTATAATTGGTTTTCCATAGAATTTGTGAAATATAAGATCAAGGCGTTTAAAGAGAATAGAAAGTGGCTTAAAGAACATAGGGAGAAAAAATCTCTGAAGCATATGCTTTTGTGTATATGGAGTCTAATCAGAAAGTTTAAATTATTTAGATATGTTTTACGGAAAATAAAGGAGAAAATTGCTTCTTCAACATGGTCGGTTATATATTTTTTCCATAGATTAAAAAGTAAAATCCGAGGCTGTTCAACACTGGAAATGCAGCTTATTCGTTGTATCGGAATAGAAAAAGGTTATGATAAATGTGTTGTACGTCGTAAGTTCTTTGAATTTTTTTATACATATTTATTTTTTAATGGATTAAAAAATTATTATGAGAATACTCAGAATAATAAGCGTAGAGAATTTAAAAAGTTTATATTATATGTTTATCTGCATTCTATAAGAATTAACATGTTTGGAAATGAATTTAAATCTATTGATAAGTTATTTGGTGATGCAAAGGTGAGAGATTGGGATATAGATGAGTTTTACGTTGCGATTTTGTCTCTTACAGGAGCAAGAGTTACACCAAAACGAATGGTTTTGTATCCACATGCAGTCCAAATTGCCAGAATTGATTTAAATAGAGCTCTTGTGTGGAGAAATATGATAAGAGATTGTCGAATTACAGAAAGTAGAAAAGAGCCGTTTGACGAAACAGAAGTAGAAAAGGTGTTTTACATTATACGGGAAAAAATATTACCTTATATTGAAAATAATATATTTTATGGTCCTTGTGATGGTCATAATGATTGGCCTAGTTATGGAAGGAGTAATTGTTGGAGCTTTACAAGGAATGTATACTGGCATATATGGCGGGAAAGTTTTACAAACAGAACCGGGACAGAAGATGATATGATGCGAATTTATACTTCCTTGTCTGACAGAACCATTACACATGAACATTGTAAGAAGTATTTAGGAACAGCGGAGTTGGGAGCTGTTATTAGAATATGTGATGAAATTAAGGGAAATGACAGAATGGGGCACTATAAACATTCTCAAATACTGCTCGGGCATGACGAAAATGGTGTTACTATATATGAAAGCACAGATAAATGTACTCAAATTGTATATTTTACATGGGATGAATATGTGCAACAATATGGTAAGTATAAGTATTTTAAGTATATAAAGTGGCCTATTTTTGTGAGATAAGAATGTCAGTGCAGATGGCGCAATGTGTCGCAATGTACAGTAAATTATATTTGTAAGCACATTAACTTTAAATTGTATTTTACATAGCAATCCGCTATACTAGTATTAAGTATAGCGGATTATTTTGGAGGTATTTATATGAAGCTTAAAACAGGACAAAAGTGTGCATTTGGATTTGGTGCATTCGGAAAAGATATTGTGTATATGCTTATTTCATCGTATTTGCTCTACTACTACAATGTAGTGCTTGGGATGAGCAGTGTGTTTATCGGTACGGTGATGATGGCGGCCAGGATTTTTGATGCATTCAATGACCCGGTGATGGGTATTATCGTAGCAAAGACACGTACCGGATGGGGCAGGTTCAGGCCTTGGATTTTTGCCGGCACGGTGCTCAATGCCGTGACCATCTATGCTTTGTATGCCACTCCTGAGTCTATGGGTGATTCAGCGCAGAGAGTGTGGCTTACGGTGTTTTACTTTGCATGGGGCATCACATATACGCTTATGGATATTCCGTTCTGGTCTATGATTCCCGCAATCACTGAGCCGGGCAGCGACAGGGAGCAGCTTACATCGCTTGCGAGGACATGCTCTGGCATCGGAGATGCTATCCCTACGGTGCTCACGATGACAGTGGTGCCTATTCTTGGTGCAGGAAGCTCTATGGCTGACTACAGGATTGGATTTAAGTGGTGGGCACTTATTATAGCGGTAGTATTTGTGATTTCTGAGCTTGTATGCGTGGCATGTGTGCCTGAAAGACCGGTTGCCTGTGATGAGAAGCCGGGAAAGATATCTGATATGTTTAAAGCCTTATTTAAGAACGACCAGGCTATGACTGTTGTAGTATCAATCATTCTCGTGTATACATCACTCAATATCTGTGGCAACCTAGTGCTTTATTTCTTCAGGTTTGATGTGGGAAACGAGGGCGCATATTCCTTATTTGCTGCAGTTGCTTTTGCAGCACAGGTGCTTGTCATGATGGTTATACCGCTGCTTCGCAAGAGATTCAGCAAAAGCCAGCTTTTTATATCAGGATTTATTATTCAGATAGCAGGCTTTGCGGTGATACTTATCATGGCATTTGCAAAGCTCTACACGCCGCAGAGCTGGTACATACTCTGCCTGCCGGGTATTTTGATTTATCTGGGCTATGGTATGCTCAATGTTATCATGACTATATTTCTTTCAGATTCTGTTGATTATGGTGAGGTGATGAATGGCACGAGAGAGGAGTCGGTCATTTTCTCAATGCAGACATTTACGGTAAAGCTCGCATCCGGTGTAGCAGTATTTCTGGCTGGGCTGGTGGTTGACTGGATTCATCTGGATACCGCGGCTGCGGTACAGACACAGGATACACTTGATGCTCTTCGCATGTGGATGACGATTCCGTCTGTTATCCTGCTCATCGTGGGCATATTTGTGTTTAAGAGGTTTTATAAGCTGGATGATACAAGGATGGAAGAAATTAAATCCAAGCTTAATTAAAAATTGCTATCTGATTGATAAAAGAAGGTCGAAAATACTGTGAAAAAACGAATAATTAATTATAGACTTAAGATTGACAATCTGCTTGCCAATCCTGATAAGATATCAAAAGAAGAGTGGAAGAAAATACTGCAGGAGCACCTGACACAAATAGCCTTCTTCCAGCATGAGCGCCTCGTGCACCTCATAGTGACAGTAACCTTTGCCATACTCACTATGATGTCAATAATTGCATCCATCATGATAAGCAACCCGATGCTTCTTGTTCTTACACTGTTATTCTTAGTGCTGTTGGTGCCGTATATCATGCACTACTATACACTGGAAAATGAAGTGCAGAA
>ULYF01008337.1_pt1 | contig 50430 bp, 54 predicted proteins | sample 1961941 | NCBI WGS metagenome assembly ULYF01 (sample SAMEA4835857, study PRJEB28245) | human gut metagenome | biome: gut microbiome; material: fecal sample | place: Denmark | collected 2008 | reverse complement strand
GAATTTTCAGGGTTGTTTTACTGTTCAGTTTTCAATGTTCTTTGCTGTCTTTTAATTTGTTGTGCCGACAGCTTTAATAGAATATCATCGAAAAATACGTTTGTCAATAACTTTTTTTATTTTTTTATACATATTTTTTAACACTACTACATTTGGTGTTTACATACTTAAGCTTACGCTTCATATATGTAAACAAATCTGCCAAACTTATATCCGCATCGACGTCATCACCAACATCAAATCACTTTATCAATCAAAAACATTTTGATAAAAAGTATTCAGCATCTTAAATTATAAGCACCATTTATAGCATGATGATTTTCTATATTTTAATTAAAACAATCTCCAATGTATCTCTATAAAACTTCAAGAAACACATAAGAAAATATAAAACCACTTATCAAATAATAAGTGGTTTTAAGCGGAGAGGATGGGATTCGAACCCATGCGCCCGTGAAGACAAACGGTTTTCAAGACCGCCCCGTTATGACCACTTCGGTACCTCTCCATGTTATTTAGTTATCACTGTGTCAGCGACTTGATTATATTATCATTTAACTTTTCATTTGTCAACAGTTTTTTTGATTTTTTATTATATTTTTTTAAAAATCTTTAAAACCTGCTTATATTCTGCATTTTACCCATTATCTTTAAGCAGAACAGACGCAAGCATTATATCTTTGGGAGTAGTTATTTTTATATTTTCATACTCTCCGCTTATCATTTTCACCCTGCGTTCTGAATAGCTCTCAACAACCATTGCATCATCAGTGATGTTTCCTTTATTATTGTCAGCTTTCATTTTTTTATACGCTTCATAAACTAATTTATATTCAAAGCATTGCGGAGTCTGTATCTGCCATAATGTATTTCTATCTGGAGTATTAACTGCAAAATCCTGCTCATCTGCCACCTTTATTGTATCTTTAACCTTCACTGCCGCCACACACGCGCCGAATTCTTTAACACCGCATGCACACTTTTGTATAACATCCTGCGAAATACATGGTCTGGCGCCATCATGTATAAACACATAATCTGCATCCGGACTTACCGCATTAAGTCCGCTCATAACAGAATCATAGCGTTCTTTACCGCCTGCAACTATACTTACAACTTTTTTAAAACCATATTGGTCAACAATCTGTTCTTTGCAAAATTTTATATCAGCCGCTCCCGCGACAAGTACAACTTCGCTTACACAACTTTCTTCAAAAGCCCTTAGAGAATAATATAAAACCGGCTTGTCATTTAAAATCATATATTGTTTAGGTATATCACTGTTCATTCTGCTGCCTTTTCCGCCTGCAAGAACTATCGCAGTGATTTTTGATTTGTCAGTCATAAACTTCTCCCGTTCTAAGCCTTAAATTCTTTCACCTAATTTTAGGTTAGGAACCGCATTTAAATCATATCCGTGTCTTACACCATTTATATAATCATAATACCCAGCCGCACCTATCATAGCCGCATTATCAGTACATAATTTAAGCGACGGACAATAAAATTCCACATTTCTTTCGTCACATGCCGCTTTCATGCCATCTCTCAGAGCAGAATTGGCTGCAACACCACCTGCCAATGCAAACTTTTTAATCTTTTTTTCATCAACAAGACGCATTGCACGCGAAACAAGCGCATCTACAACTGCATTCTGGAATGAAGCAACTAAATCCGCCTTATTAATTTCTATATTTTTCATTTCACAATAATTAATATAATTTAATACCGATGACTTTATTCCGCTGAACGAAAAATCATATGGCGCGTCATCAACATTTGCACGCGGAAATTCAACAGCATGCGGATTTCCCTCTTTTGCAAGCCTGTCAATCTTCGGACCTCCCGGATATCCCAGCCCTACCGCTCTTGCCACTTTATCAAATGCCTCACCAGCCGCATCATCTCTGGTTCTTCCTATTATTTCATATTTACCGTAATCATTAACCATAACAAGATGTGTATGTCCCCCTGAAACAACAAGTGCTGCAAAAGGCGGCTCCAAATCCTTGTGTTCAATATAATTTGCCGAAATATGCCCTTCTATGTGATGCACTCCAACAAGCGGCTTATTCTTAGCAAATGCTATAGCCTTGGCTTCTGCCACCCCTACAAGCAGGGCTCCCACAAGCCCCGGCCCGTAAGTTACTGCAACCGCAGTTATATCATCAAGAATAACACCCGCATCTGCAAGTGCTTTCCTGATAACAGGATTTATATTTTCAATATGCTTTCTTGAAGCAATCTCCGGAACAACACCTCCGTATAAAGTATGTATATCAATTTGTGTATTTATGACATTTGACATTACTTCGCGCCCATTTCTAACAACTGCTGCCGCTGTCTCATCACATGAACTTTCTATAGCCAATATCAATACATCTTCCTGATTTTCCATCATTTCCTCCAAATATCACATGAAATTAATTTTTGACAAGTTCCCAGAAAAGAATTCTCCAGCGTCCTGCCTCATCCTGTCTTAAAGTAAATTTCGTATACGAGCTTATAAATTCACTGCCTTCTCTTATACTATACAACATTTTTAAAGATGCATATTTCTTCCCCTCAAATGTAGAATAATTTACATTTTCGCTGTCCTCAATTTTAAAATCAGCAATATATCTTTCTGCTTTGCGATATTCTTCAATATCCTTTTTTAAAGCCTCAAAAAACTCCTCGTCAGTCTGTGTATCATACAATTCTTTATCAAAAAGCTTTCTCGCCTGTGTTCCAAGCTGTTTTATCTGTTCATCCGACAGTTTCGTTTTATAATAAGCCCTTGTTATTCTTGCGTAAAATTTCACTACCTCTTTAGGAGATTCCGGATAATTAGCCGACAAATCTCTAGTAGTAAGCGTGTCTATTTCCTGCTGTGCAAATTCTTTCTCTGTAGCATCAACAGAATTGTCCCTGTTTGAGAGATAGTAATAATATCCTATTCCAAGAACCGCCAACACAACTATAACTATAATGGTTTTATAATATTTTTTCATACGCATCGCCCCTATTCTTCCTCGAAAATAAGCTCCACACTTTTACCATCTATTCCAACGCTCACATTTTCAAAAATATTTTTTATGCCTGCAATATAATCTGCCGGCCTTATAAGCGACGGGCTGAAATGTGTGAGCCACATTTCCTTAACCCCGGCTTCTTTTGCCAGATAAGCCGCCTCCTTAAATGTCATATGTTTATTTTCTTTTGCCTTATTCGCCTTATCATCCTCCCCATACATTCCTTCGCATATAAACAAATCTGAACCTGCTGCATTTTCTGATATTGAAGCTACAGGTCTTGTATCTGTACAATATGTTACTTTAAGTCCTTTTCTAGGTTTTCCCACAACCATATCAGGTGTATATATACATCCGTCAAGCTCTACTTCATTACCATGCTGCAGTTTATTCCAGATATTTTTAGGAATCCCCTGCTGTATAGCTTTATTTACGTCAAACTTACCTATTCTTGGTATATTTATCGAATAACCATAACATGCAACTGCATGTGACACCTTAAAGGCATCTATCTCGTATCCGTTTATTGAAATATGTTCTCTCGCTTCACTAAGTTCTATAAATTTAAGTTCATACGGAAGCTCCGGTGCAATAACTCTTAACGCCGAAACAACTCTCGTAAGACCCTTAGGCCCAATTAACGTTACCGGGTCTTTTCTGTCTGAATTTCCTATTGTAAGCAACAGTCCCGGCAAGCCGCTTATGTGGTCTGCGTGATAATGAGTAAAACATATAATATCTATCGGATTAAAACTCCAGCCCTTTTCCTTTATAGCCATCTGTGTTGCCTCGCCGCAGTCAATCAGCATGCTGCTGCCATTATATCTTGTCATTAATGCAGTGAGGTATCTGCCAGGCATCGGCAGCATTCCACTGGTTCCCAATAAACATACATCTAACATCAAAATCCTCTTTTCTATTCAATCTCATTGCCTGCTATTTGTTTTTGCTCATAAACAAATAGCTGCGTAAGTTTGTGTCAAGTGTGCGCAGACACAAATCTCGCGTGTGAAAAATCATCGCATCAATATGATTTTTCACACTAAGCCCTCCATTTTGGACATGATTATTGCATCCTCAACCGGACGCTCATAAAATCTTTTCCTTTTTCCTATATTGCTGTATCCCATCTTTTCATACAGCTTCTGTGCCGCCAAATTACTTTCCCTGACTTCCAAAAAAAACGCATCAACATCTTTTTGCCTTGCAAGCTCTTCCATGCTCTGCATCATTGCATATGCCACACCCTGCTGTCTGTAATTTTCATCGACCGCCATATTCGTTATATTTCCCTCTCCAAAAACAGTCCACATACCGCAATATCCTGCAATATTTCCGTTTATTTCACACACAAGATAAATGTTTGTATCTTTCGTGCAGGCATCCTCAAATGACTCCTTTGACCACGGAATTGAAAAAATATTCTTTTCTATTAAAGATACCTGCTGTGCATCATTTTTAGTCATAGGCCTTATAATCATTAAACTTCCCCCTCTGAAGCCTTTTTTGCAAGCTGCCTTTCAGCCTGCGACAGTCTTAAATATTCCGGATGCAGCCTGTCTGAATCTATAATCTCATTTCTGTTATACATATCCAAAGCAAGCATTGCAACACTTGCAGCCCTCTGTGTATTAAGATGTGCAGGAGCAAATGAAAATCTGCACTCTAAATGCTCCCTCAAATATTCACCTGCAGTATCTATACCGTCACCGACAAATACTACGTCCCTTTTCATCTCATTTATAATATCGACAATTTCCTCAAAAGATAAAAGTGACTGTCCTTTAATAATTTTAAATTTTTCACAATTTTCAAACTCATATATACCCGTATACAAATGCTGCCTTTTCGCATCCATTACAGGACATATCAACTTATCTGTTCCATACAGATTCCACGCCATAGCCTCAAGCGTATTTACTGCTGCCATAGGTTTATCTAAAGCCAATGCCAGTCCCTTGCCGGTTGCAGCTCCTATTCTCAATCCCGTAAATGAACCAGGTCCCACGGAAACAGCTATCAAATCAACAGTCTCAGGCTTTGTCTCAGTCATCTTAAATATTTCATCAATCATCGGAAGCAGTGTCTGAGAATGAGTCTTTTTATAATTAACCGTATATTCCGCTGTTACGACTTTATCTGTCAAAACAGCTACCGAAGCTGTAACCGCAGAACTCTCAATCGCTAAAATCCTCATATCCTTACATCTCCATTTATCGTTATTTTTCTGTAATCAAAACCTTTATCCAAAGATTTCTCTATATTTATATAAATAGTTTCATCCGGCAGAATATCGCTTATAAGACTTCCCCATTCAATAAGACATACACCATCGGAATAGAAATACTCATCGTATCCTATTTCATCCATCTCTGATACATCGCTTATTCTGTAAACATCAAAATGATACAAATTAAGCCTTCCTTCTGTATATTCCTGAACTATGGTAAATGTAGGGCTGTTTATCGCCTCATCAATACCCAGTCCTTTTGCAAAGCCTTGTGTAAATACAGTTTTCCCAACGCCCAAATCCCCGTCAAGGCAATAAATCTGCCCTGGCTTCGCATTTTGTCCTATCGTTTTCCCTAATTCAAATGTCTCTTTATTGTCGTAAGTCTCTTTTACCATAATATTCTCAATTCTTTTAAACTATTTTAAGCCGCATTTTTTAAGAACTTTTTCATCGTTAAACTTTATTTGAAAAGGTCTTAACTTCTTTCTTGCTATCTCAATAAATTTAGGTGCCTCTTCGCCCAAATCTGACAGCGGTATTATATTTGCTCTTACCGAAGTAATATACAAAATAAGATTTTTGCCGGTACATTTTATTGTAAATATATCATCCCACAAAAGTTCTTCTTTTACGTCGCCCTGCGAAAGCGTAATCTTTTCTTCAGTCACAATATACTTTACCGGTTCCCTGAATACAGGCACGGTTTTCATCTGTTTTTTTACCTTTAAATACATTCCTACCGGCGTATATACCGTAAAAAACAATCCAAAAAATCCCATCATAAGCGTATAAGATATATTTACCTGATTGATCGATACCACACATATAATAAGTGCAATAATACCAAACAACAATGCCGCAATACCGCTTATACTGTGATAGTTGTGATATACCTTAAAATCCATAAGCTCTTTCTTGCCTATGCATGTTTCAAATTCTGCTTTAAGCATATCATTATTTTCCATGTCGTCTCCATTCTGTCATTATCTCATAAATTTAGACAATCCGTTAAGATTTAGACCCGTATTTTTACGCTGTTTATTGCCATGAGTCCTGCCATGCCTGTCTGTCGTACCTTTCACAGCCTTCTTATCTGTGCTCTTTTTGTCAGCCGGTTTCTTATCATATACTTTTTTAGCGGCTTCATTTTCATCAAGTATCATAGAAAGTGAAATTCTTGCCTTAGCCACGTCTACATCAACCACTCTGACGTCAACTATGTCACCGACGCTCACAACATCAAGCGGATGCTCAACTCTTTTTTGTCTTGTCATCTGCGAAATGTGTACAAGACCATCCTGATGAACACCTATATCAACAAATGCGCCAAAATCAATAACATTTCTTACCGTACCTTTTAAAATCATTCCCGGCTGTAAATCCTTCATATCAAGAACATCTTTTCTTAATATCGGCTTTGGCATATCCTCTCGCGGATCTCTGCCCGGCTTCTCAAGTTCTTTTATTATATCGTCGAGAGTTATTTCGCCGACATCAAGCTTTTGCGCCATCTCGTGAATATCTTTAATCTTGCTTCTTAAACCTATGAGTTCACCCGTTGTTATTGAATTAATATCATATCCCATAATTTCAAGAAGCTTTTTTGCAACCTCATAGCTCTCAGGATGTACGCTTGTTGCATCAAGAGGATTATCCCCATCCTGAATACGCATAAATCCTGCACACTGTTCAAAAGCCTTAGGACCAAGCTTGGCAACCTTTAAAAGCTGCTTTCGGTTAGTAAATCGTCCGTTTGTCTCTCTGTAATCAACAATATTTTTGGCAACTGTCTTTGATATTCCCGAAATATACTCCAAAAGGGATGCTGACGCTGTATTTAAATCAACTCCGACCTTATTAACGCTGTCCTCTACAACTCCGGCAAGTGCTTCACCAAGCTTTTTCTGATTCATATCGTGCTGGTACTGCCCAACACCGATTGATTTAGGTTCAATTTTTACAAGCTCCGCAAGAGGATCCTGAACTCTTCTTGCTATTGAAACCGCACTTCTTTGAGCCACATCAAAATCAGGAAATTCTTCTGTTGCAAGCTTACTTGCGGAATAAACAGATGCTCCTGCCTCATTTGTAATAATGTAGTCAACGCCTGTAAGCCCCTCTTCGTTAATCATATCTGCAATGATTTTTTCTGATTCTCTTGAAGCTGTTCCGTTACCGCATGAAATAAGCGTAATTCCATATTTATCTATAAGCTTCTTAACCTCTGCCTTAGACTGCTCCACTTTATTATGAGGCTCTGTAGGATAAATAACCTTTGTTGCAAGAACCTTTCCTGTAGGGTCAACAACAGCAAGCTTACAGCCTGTCCTGAATGCCGGATCCCAGCCAAGTACAACCTTACCTGCAATAGGCGGCTGCAAAAGAAGCTGCTCAAGATTTTTTCCAAACACCTTTATAGCTCCATCCTCTGCTGTTTCCGTCAAAGAATTTCTTATCTCTCTTTCAATCGCCGGAGCTATAAGTCTGTCATAAGCATCCTTAACAACAGCTTTCAAAAGAGGTGTTGTGTACTGATTCTCCGAAACTATCATCTTTTTTTCAAGATAGCCTAAAATTCTTTCAACAGGCGCCTCTATCTTAACATTAAGGAATTTCTCATTTTCACCCCTGTTTAATGCAAGAACTCTGTGTCCCGGTATTGTTGTAAGTGACTCACTGTAATCATAATAAGTCTCATAAACCGACTCCGCCTCAGCGTCCTTTGCAACAGAACTGATTTTGCCCTCTTTAAAGGTAATATCTCTTATATAAGTTCTGTAATCTGCCTCGTCTGAAATCTGCTCAGCTATTATATCAAGAGCCCCTGCTATGGCATCCGCTGCACTCGCAACTTCTTTGCCCTCCTCATCGCTTATATATTCAGCAGCCTTTTCCTCCACCGGCTTATCTGTATCCTGCTGTAATATATATAATGCAAGCGGCTCCAATCCTTTTTCCTTTGCAATAATCGCTCTTGTTCTTCTCTTCTGCTTATAAGGACGATATAAATCCTCAACAAGAACCATTGTCTCGGCAGCAATAATCTGATTTTTCAAATCCTCAGTAAGCTTACCCTGCTCCTCAATACTTGCAATAACCTGCTCTTTTCTATTTTCAAGGTTTCTTAAATATTTTAAACGCTCATCAAGTTCTCTTAACTGCTCGTCATTTAATGAACCTGTAACTTCTTTACGATATCTTGCGATAAAAGGAATAGTACATCCCTCATCAATTAATTTTATGGCAGCATCGACCTGAGACGGTTTTATTTGAAGCTCCTCAGCAATTTTCTTAGTAATATCCATGTTGTAAAACTCCTTTTAACTAATCCGCAAACGCAGTATATATACATTTATTACGTCTGGCAGCACCAGACCTTAATTATTATATTATATCAACATGCTAATGTTTTCGCAAGATAGGATTGCGGCAGTGCCACACATGAAACAAACGCAGTAATCCTATAAAGTAAAACACACCCTGCATTTTTTGCAGGGTGCTGATTATATAATTTCATTTTTTTAAAATATTCAATGTATATATCATCCAGCCAATTCCGCAACCCACAGACAGCACTAAAAACATCCCCTTTATAACGTAAAATTTTTCTCGAAATTCCACTAATAATACAACCAATGTTATTGCTGAAATTAATAAAAAAACAGGTAATGCATACCCCAAAAACCAGGAGATTTTATATCCTTTTGGTGAAACAAATTCATTTTCCACTATATCACCGTCTGTTTTCACGCAAAAAGCCACCTTACTTTTTATGTCATTTGTCTGTATATAGATATTTTCTTTATCTGCTTTTTCTATTCTAACCACGGCATTAAAAGGCTTTCCAAATGGCATATATTCTCCGCTTCCTGAAAATAAAGACAAAATCCAGTAAAAAAACATTAAAAATATTTTTTTATTGCTTTTTAAAAACGTACTCTGAATCTCTATTTTCACATCACTTCCTTGCGGAATGTCTATTACAAGTTCATCTTTACCATTCAGAGCATAAACCTGCGCTTCTCTGTCATTAATCCACACATTGCATAAATAATCTTCACTCTTATATGTACTATTCTTCAAAAATAATTTCATTGTTTTTACATTTCTCCAACTCCTCAGTAATAACACTTTTATAAACCAGCTTCAATTTTATTCAAATCATTATAAAACTCTCTAAGCCCTTGCCCCTCTATTTGTCCATCTATTAAATCCTCCGAATAAAATACCAAAACTCTGCTCTTATAATCAAAATTGTACCTTATTGTAAGTTTTTCTACCGATATTCCATACATATATATTTTTTTAATTTCTACATTTTTTATTTTTAAAACGTCCAGTAAAATTTCATTTTTATTTATCTTAATACATATTCCATTTTGCTTAACATTATATACAAGTTGTCTCAAAAAGAATTTTTTACTACACTTAAAATATATACATGCAAAAATTATCATTAATATAATTGACACTATAAAATATGTTCTTATACTTAATATTTCATTTAATATCAGATACTCAAAATATGCCAAAATGAACACAACCGGAACAAAAGAATATATTCTCATTACAAAATTCTGACATGTTATCTGTTTTTCCAAGATACCTTTTCTCCTTTTGTTTAAAACTTAACAATTTTTTAAAATGATATATCTATTATCTCATATTTCATTCTTTTCCTATTATTCAGTTCTAACTTTACCACTGCTCCCACGGTAATAATCAGCATAATCACAGCACATGCACCCATCAGCAGATTAGCTTCCAATTTTAAAAACAGATATATAAAAGAAGCGTCTATTGCCAATCCTAACATAATAATTATACTTATTACGATAGTATATACTTTCTTCCATTTCTGATATTGATGTTTAGCTATAAAATATTTAAAATCCGCTCTTCCTTTAATGTCCAATTTTTCTGTAATAACAACATTTTCTTTTGTTTTACTTATTTTAATACATACTGGCAAATAATAATCCGAGGCTTCTGGTATAAATAAATCTATAAGTGCAGCTATTATTATTTTTATTAACGTGTCCTCATAGATTTTGTTATATACATAATGTATGTCATCAGTTTCTTTAATAATATAATCGCTTGCCAAACACTTTATATTCAATATTAGCCCTCCATTTCAAAAGTTCTGCATCACCCTATCTCTTTTCTGCTGAGCGATTCACTGATATTTATTTTCTGCTCGACAATCGGAGCCAATAATAATCCGCCCCGTAATTTTAAAATGCCATTCTTACAATACTGCCTGCTATTATGCTAAAATTCCACAATATATGTAAAATAATTGAAGAAAATATATTATCTGTATTTTTATACACATATCCACACCCAAAACCTGATACTAAGTATATTAAAAAATTTGCTGTTATTATATTAAGGGCTGCATCGTTTTGTTTTATAACGTGTAATAACGAAAATACTAATGAACTTAAAATTATTGCAGATATTTTTGTCATTCTAAATTGTTCTTCAAAAACACGCATAATACCATTCCTACAAAATAATTCTTCGATTACCGGTGCATATATTAACGGAGCAATTAAATAATGTATTTTAAAATTGTTATTTACATTTAAATCTAAAGCACTTTTTTCTTCAACTCCAAAAATGTATGTTATCATCATTCCAAGAATTGATATTACTAAAAAAATTGTTGAAATCTCATTTATATCTATTTTCTTATATTCTTTTATCCCCTTTTTTAGTAATCGGCTGTAAACACATATCGTAATAATGAACAAAAAAATTTCTACTATAACTTCACCATTTAACCATTCATATCTTTGAATATCCGGCATATACTTATTAAATATATCTGCCAAATACCGAAATCCGCCAAAATACCCTAAGAGAAATAAAATAATATATACATCAATACTAATCAATATTAACCCCTTTAAAACTCCTAAATAAATTAATGCAATGAAATATTATTTTTTCCGTTCCCCACATAGAGTATATTGTCAGGCACAGGATAACCACTTCTTTATATGTATTACTTAAAAACATTTCATAAAATATATTTATATGTGGCAGGCTTATTATGATGCCTCCAAAAATAATACCTATAAAATCAATTAATATATTATCCGCATTAACATTTCTACTTTTTAAGAAAAAACTATTTTGAATAATTGCTACTAAAATTCCCGCAAAAAATATAAATGGTATATATGGATCAACTCTTTTTTTAATCAAATATATACTTAGCAAACCGCCAATCAACAACAGCACTACATCTGTTAAAATTGAAATAAGACAACTTCCTTGCAATGTAAAATATTCCATTTCTTTAATTATAAAAACAACAATGTTTTTCCTCCCTATATCTATAGTTTCATCTCATCTAATTACCAGAATATAAATAGCAAGAACAACTACACCTAAAATCATTATTCCAAATGTATACATCATATATCTTATATATTTTTTAAATCTCATATATGATTTCTCATCACAGCTATTGTCAAAACTAATTTGCTTTTCAGCAAGATGTCCAAACAAAAACGCCACACACGACAAAATACCCAAACAAACATATGATATAAATGCTATAAATTCAATATTTTACATCACATTTTTTCTCTATGCTTCCCATAGTATTTAAAGCAAAAAATCCATATAAGCGTGCACAAAACCAAACCAGGACCGGTAAACGCTGCATCTATCAATATTTTTCTTTTGGAAGCTTCATCTATTATATCTATGAAAAACCAAATATACGGCGCAATTGTAATCAGCGTACTAATAACTATTAAAAATACTCCAAATTTCTCCATAATAACCTCAATTCTTTTCATGTACATTCCAATATAATGACATTATACTTACAGAAAATACTAACGCCATGACTACCTGTAACAAAGCAATCACATTTTTACCAAGCCATAAATCAGGAAAGATTTTTGTCCATACCAAAACAGCCATTGACAATATCATAATAAAAATCGATATAACAATATTCTTAATTGCTTTCTCTCTTAATTTTGTCTTTTCTATCTGCCTTTTATCTAAGCAAAAATATGAGAATATTCCATACATAACTACTGATAAAGCTGCAATTAAATAATCTGAAACATCAAATATTATACCGGTTAATATTGAAATAACTCCCGGCACTGTCATAACAAATATATAATTACTGCGTCTGTTTTTCATTTATTGTCACCTGTTCCATGTAAATATCAAATTCCGACCTTTTCAAAATTATTTTCTTGAATTAGCATAAAATAATATTATCACTCTAATTAACGCCAATGCACCTGCACTTATTACAACAACTAAAAGATTTTTTAAAGTCTCTTCTCTATTATACATAAATCCGCTGATACACCCGATAATTGCACATACACACCAAAATTCAATCAATTTATTTTTATTATTCATCTTCATATCATTAATTCTACTTTTTCTTACTCCACCCACTCATTTTTCTTATTCATATAAGCCATCGATAATTTGTTCCCATAATAAATCAATGGCAAAAAGAACAAAACTAAAATCATTAAATATTCCTGCTCGTCTCTATCTTGAAATATGCTCAATACAATAGCTTTATCATAAATTAACTTTAATAAAACAATTCCCAAACTCGATATAACACTAACAACCGCAAAGTATACATATTTACTTTTTACCAGTTCTTTTATTCCAATCCAATGTAATTTCCATAAAACAAAAATATTAAATACCATAAACACGAAAGTCGATATCCAGTACTTAAGCGTATACTTATAAATAAATGTCAGCAAGATAATATAAATTATAAATCCACAAAAACTTTTAAATAATTTATCAACATCAACCGTTTTATCACTCTGCACCGCTTCTAAATAGTATTTCATTTTTTCATTTAATATTTCGCAGTCTCTTATTTCCTCATAATTTTTTATTATGCTTTTGTGCAGATAAATCGAGCATATTAGTATCATTGTGCTTATAAATATAAAGTCAACTTGCAAAATATCTTTTCTGTTCGCATTATTAACTTGAACTAAAACTGCCGCTATAATCATCTCTGAAAACTCAAGTGTGCATATTAACATATATTTTTTACGATTACCTATATTGAGAGGGTCGCAATACTTCATAAATGTTTCTGCTTTTATCATCAGGCAAAGCAATGCAATTATGTAGCTTAATAAAATAACAAAGCCCGTTTTACCTGTTAAATTACTAATTCCGTAAAAATTAACAACCAAAATTCCATAACATAAAATACTGATATAATAAACAATGCTCGACCAATATCTAATCTTTAATGTTAATCCTATTGACCTTTTTTTCACAATTATTTTCTCCATTACAAGTATAAGTCTGCATTTTATATAATTTATCTTTTTTATGTAGTCTGTCTGCCACAGTTAATGAAATAACAATAAATTCTCCTCCAACACCGAAAAATATATAAGGAAGCAATGACCAATAAAATTTAATTGTCAATATAAAAAATATAATATATGACACTATCATTAGTATCTGCACATTAATAAATACGAGCTTTTTGATATTCATAACAGGCCTCCATTTCAAAGTATATCATCGGACAACTAAACTAATCGGACAATTTTTCTTCTTTTTTATATTTACGTCTCCAATTAAAATAGTTCACCCAATTTAATGTAAACAAAATTAAACATATTATCTGCAACAGCTCTAAATATAAAAACCTGTCATAATTCTCAGTAATAATGCCATTTAATATATAAATTGTTGGAGTTATATATATCAGGCTCATTATTATTCTGCCAAAAATCGAGTTGAATATTTTATATGTTCTTTTATCCAAATACATATCCATTTCTTTTCCCATATATCCACTATTTTTTCTTTCTAAATTGTAAACATTTATTAATATAGCTGACATTATAAATAGATTTAAAGATATTAGAAAATATATATGTTCTGATATATCTATATTCTTAACTAAAATAACAAATATTTCCATAGTAATAACACTGGCTAAACCCTAATAAAAAAGCGTCGTTCACGACGCTTGCAAGATTTGCTTCGCAAACTTGTTATCAGAATGCGTCTTCGACGCAATTTCCTATAAAGTAAAAAAAGGCCGCAATGAACAAATCATTGCAACCGAACCATCATAGTATTTTGTACCGTAGACTTCATGCTTTGCGACCTTATATTTCTATAAGTGTGCCCCTCTTATTGATATATACATCCTCTATACTAAAAATATTATACAGCAAATATATATTTGTCAATATCTTTTCACAAATTCTTTACACTTTTTTATCAATAGTTTTCACATAATAATTATAAAATACTGTTTATTTTTTCGTATTAAAAAACGATTGAAAATCGAAAAAATTCTTATAAGCACTGCATTTAGACAAATAAATACAACAATATATAAGATTGCCTCTTGAAACATAGTGTCATTTTTTATATACTAAACAAATTTTCTTAAAATAGGTAAAAAGAAATGACTACTCATTTTTCTAATGATATAATTATTTAGGTATAAAGCATACAAATTTAAATTTTAGGAGACAAAATATGAATAAATATACCTATGTTACTTTAAGACAAAAACCAGAATTAAAAGAAGAGGCTGCTGCATGGTTTAATGATAAATGGAAAGTTCCACAAGAGGCTTATCTTAAATGCATGGAAGCTTATATTAATAATGAAACAGAATATGGTTGGTATCTTTGCTTAGATAGAGAGCGTATTGTAGGGGGTTTAGGAGTAATCGAAAATGATTTTCACAGCAGGAAAGACCTTACGCCCAATGTGTGTGCAGTATATACCGAAAAAGAATATCGTTGTCAAGGAATTGCAGGGAAATTACTTGATATAGTTGTGAAAGATATGAAGTCCAAAGAAATAACCCCCATCTATTTGATTACAGACCATACAAATTTCTATGAAAGATATGGCTGGGAATTTTTGTGTATGGTTCAAGAGGATGATGAACATGATATGACAAGAATGTATATTCATAGATAACTTTCAGTTTGAAGCATAATAGGAGAGCAAAAATATGATTGATAAATATTACATTTCCGTTATTCCTACTCTACTTGGTAATGGAATTCACCTTTTCAGTAACATGGAAAACGAAATAAAATTAAAGCTTTATAAAACTCAGACTTATAATGGCATAACTGATTTAATTTATGTCCGTAGATAAATGTTAAAAACTGCCGCACCACGTTTACCGTAATGCGACAGCTCTCTGATCATTTTATTAATTTGCTTCCGGAACAAATACCTTATAAATTGTCTTAATTGCATCCTCGAAATATCTGTTTCTTACTCCGATAATTATATTTAACTCGCTTGAACCCTGATCAATCATTTTAATATTAATCTTGGCTTTAGCGAGCGCCGAGAAAATATTTCCGGCAATACCTGTACTGTTTCTCATGCCTCGTCCAACTACAGCGATGAGCGCAAGGTCTGATTCAAGTTCAAGTGAATCAGGTTTTACTGCACGATGAAGCTCTGCAAGAACTTTCTGCTCTTTCTCAACAAATTCATCCTGATGAACAAATACTGTCATTGTATCAATCCCTGATGGCATATGCTCAAATGAAATACCGTTGTCCTCAAATACCTGAAGGACTTTTCTTCCGAAACCTATCTCTGAATTCATCATGTCCTTATCAAGACTTATTGATACAAAACCTTTCTTTCCGGCAATACCTGTTATAATGCAATCAGGTTTCTTGCATGTAGTCTCAACAATCATTGTGCCCTTGTCATCAGGAGCGTTTGTATTTCTGATATTAATCGGAATTCCCTCTTTTCTTACAGGGAAAATAGCTGATTCATGAAGAACTGAAGCACCCATGTATGAAAGTTCTCTTAATTCCTTATATGTAATTATATTAATAGGTCTTGGATTTTCAACTATTCTTGGGTCTGCTGCAAGAAATCCTGAAACATCTGTCCAGTTTTCATATATATCAGCTCTAAGCGCTCTCGCGACAATTGAACCTGTAACATCAGAACCACCTCTTGAAAATGTCTTAACAGTACCGTCAGGCATTGAACCGTAAAATCCCGGAACAACTGCATTAGTTGTCTTTGCAAGCCTTGCTGACATAATATCGTTAGTCTTTTCTGAATCAAATTCACCGTCTTTGTCAAAGAAAATTACAGATGCAGCATCGATAAACTCGTATCCGAGATAATTTGCCATTATAATACCGTTTAAATATTCTCCTCTTGAAGCCGCGTAATCCTTTCCGGCTTTTGACTCAAACATCTTCTTAATTGTGTCAAACTGCTCTTCCAAAGAAAGCTTTAAGCCCAATCCTCTTATGATTTCATTGTATCTTTCTTTTATTGCATTAATATGTTTCTCAATATTTTTGCCTGCTTCTGCTTCCGCATAACATTTATAGAGCATATCTGTTACTTTTGTGTCGCCGTCAAATCTTTTTCCCGGAGCTGAAGGCACAACATATTTTCTGCTCTCATCTGCTCTTATGATATTACCGACTTTCTTAAACTGATCTGCACTTGCAAGTGAACTTCCGCCAAATTTAACAACCTTTAACATAACTGATTTTCCTTTCATTTTCATATAATTTCCAATTACATTTTAATCCTCATTTCTGAGCAACTTTAGATTAACAGCATTCTTTTATTTTTCAAAAAGCATATCTATTATTGTATGGCCTTGTTCAATGTAATTGCCGCTTTTTTCTGCATTCTTTTCATTGTAAGACCAATCCTTTGAAAGCTTATTTGTACTGTCGTAAAGCATATATGGTACAGGATCTGCAACGTGTGTCCTGATAGCAACAGGTGTTGGGTGGTCAGGAAGCACCAGCATTCTGAAATCCTCGTTTAACTGCTCCATTTTATCCACAACACGCTTTATTATTCTTTCATCAAGATTTTCTATGGCTTTTACCTTTCGTTCACAGCTTCCCTGATGTCCCATCTCATCAGGAGCTTCAATGTGAATATACGCAAAATCACATCCGCCTGATGTAAGCGCGCTGACAGCGGCATCTGCTTTGCCCTCATAATTAGTGTTAAGACCTCCGTTAGCGCCTTCAACCTCAACAACTTTCATTCCTGCTCCTACAGCAATTCCTTTCAGGAGGTCGACAGCAGAAATCATGGCACCGCTATATCCCGTCTTTTCTTTAAATGATGTTAGCTGCGGTCTTGTTCCCGCTCCCCAGAACCATATAGAGTTTGCAGGATTTAAGCCATTTTTTACTCTCTCTTTATTAATCGGATGATTACTTAAAATATCATAGCTTTTTTTCATCATCTCATAAAGAGATTTATCATGAGGCAGGAAACTGCCTATTTTTTGTCCTAAAATATCATGCGGAGGTGTCAGCTCAACAACCTCGCCTTTATCCCATATAGTAAGATGTCTGTAACTTGTTCCGACGTAAAATTTATATATATCATTTTCAAGCTCTGCTCTTACCGCATCAATAAGTACCGCTGCATCTTCTGTAGATATTTCACTTGAGCTGTGGTCAATTATTGTTCGCTCTTCATAAGGAACATCTCCATCTGATAAAGTCACAATATTACATCTTAAAGCGACATCTGTTGTTTTCATGTCAACACCGATGCTTAGCGCTTCCAGCGGCGAACGTCCCGTATAATATTTCTTCGGGTCATAACCAAGCACCGAAAGGTTGGCTGTATCACTTCCCGGAGACATTCCCTCAGGTATCGTATGTACCATACCTATCTGCGACATTTTTGAATATTTATCCATTGTAGGTGTATTGGCATATTCCAAAGGTGTTTTATTGCCAAGCTGCGGGATGTCCTTATCTGCCATCCCATCACCAAGAATTATTAAATACTTCATTTTCCTCTCCTATTCGAACATTTTCATCTTCTTATATCATCGTATCATCAAGTCGGATTCTGTTAATCATTTCTATTTTCGCTGCTTTTTCGTTAAACGATTTCTCAGTCATCTCTTCTGTGACAAAACCATACTCTCCTGAGACTCCGTCTGCACAAATAGGATCTACATTTCCAAAGACAGCCGATACAGCAGAGGTATCAGACGCATCTCCTTTTACTCTTACAAAAAATCTTCTGACTTCATCATCAGTATTTCCAAGCTCCAAGGCATCTGATGACCACACCGTCATAACATTAGTCCCCTTATGCTTTACACTGTCGACAACATCGGCTACAACCGCACTGGCTGTCGGGAGCTTTCCTGCTCCTGCTCCAAAAAACATTACATCACCGATTACATTTCCATTAATATAAATTCCGTTAAGAACATCATTTACATTATAAAGAGGATGTGTATCAGATATCATAAACGGAGCTGTTATGGCATATACCTTACCATCTTTTCTGCATGATGTTGCAAAGAGCTTGATAACTCTGCCAAGCTTTTCTGCATATTTAAAATCCTTATCAGATATATTCGTGATTCCTTCTGTCGTTATATCCTCAAAATGAACTGTAGCACCGAATGCAAGAGACGTTAAAATAGCAATCTTTCTGCATGCATCATAACCCTCGACATCTGCCTCAGGATTACGCTCAGCATAGCCTAAATCCTGTGCCTCTTTTAATGTTGTATCATATGTAGCATTTTCTCTGCTCATTTTTGTAAGAATATAATTAGTAGTACCATTAAGTATACCTGTTATTTTTGTAATTTCATCTGCTGTAAGCGACTGGTTTAACGGTCTTATAATAGGAATACCGCCGCCTACCGAAGCCTCAAACATAAAATTAAGTCTGTTTGCTCTTGCAAGCTCAAGAAGCTCAGGTCCGTGAGCCGCAACAAGCGCCTTATTTGAAGTACATACGCTCTTGCCTGATGATAACGCGCGTTTTGCAAATGTAAATGCAGGCTCTATACCACCCATAACCTCAACTACAACATCTATTTCAGGGTCATTCATTATAATATCAACATCATGAACAATCTTTTTCTGTATCGGATCATCCGGGAAATCTCTTAAATCCAAAACATACTTAACTTCAATAGACTCACCGGCTCTTTTCTTTATTGATTCGCTGTTTGTATCCAATACTTCGACAACACCTGAACCAACTGTTCCATACCCTAAAACTGCTATTTTTGCCATAACTTGTACTCCTTACTCTTTTTCTTTATAAGTATATATATTTAATAACTTACTTTACAAAAATTTATTTCTAAATATCTGCCTGCACTTTCATAAGCATAGGTTCGCATTACTCTTACTCCCGGCTTAATATTTTTAAATATCTTACGCCGTTAAGCTGCTCTATCTCCTCTATCATCTTAGCCGAATCTCCTGTCGACGGTAATATATCCACACTTAACGTAAGCGATGCGATACCATTTACAGGGATTGTCTGATGTATCGTAAGAATATTTGCCTTAAACTTGGCTACTTTTTTCAGTACCAGCGACAACAGCCCAGGCTCATCATCCATCGAAAGTACAAAAGTAATCGTCTTTCCCTTAACATTATCTCTGAAAGGAAAGATATCATCTTTATATTTATAATATGAACTTCTGCTTATACCTATCTTTTCTGTGGCTTCTGCAATAGAAACGCCTTTTGTTTCTATAAGCCTGTTAGCCATTGCCACTTTCAGCAGCACCTCAGGCAATGCTTTCTGCTTTACAACATAATACTTGCTTTCCTCTGCCATAACAACCGCCTTTGTTCGTCTATGAAATACATTTGTTTCTCGTAGAGAGAATATTAACACATTATAAAAATTATTGCAACAAAAATTTACCTGCTCACGATTTTATAATAATTTTTTGCAGTCAGAAAATAAATAAGCATATACATAACCGCAAATACCAAAAAGCATATTATCGTACATATCAGATACAGCTTTACATTCAAAAGATTGAGTACTGCAAGCAATCTTGAAATCATAGGAAATGCCGCTGCAATATGAATACCGGCTGCTAACAATGGCATAAAGAACACAGTCAAAACCTGCGAATGAATAGATGACTTAACCTCCTGATGGCTCATACCGACTTTCTGCATAATTTCAAAACGCTCTTTATCATCGTACCCTTCAGAAATCTGTTTATAATAAATAATAAGGACTGTCGCCATAATAAACAGAAATCCCAGAAAAATACCTATAAAGAAAAATCCGCCATACAACCCTATAAAACTTGTTCTCGCATCGCATCTTGATTCTGCAGTTACCTGATACTGATTTGTCTCACATACATCAAGCATTGCACCATAAAAAGCAGTCTGTTCCTCCTCTCCTGCATCTGTATCAAATCCATATAAATAGCGTATATCGCTTGCTATATCAGTAAGAACATCTTTTTGCTTAACATACAAATCATGTATCTCACTTTGATCCTTAACAACAACGAAATGGCTGTTTGCCATATTGGCTGCTATTATTCCGTTTCCCATAAATGAATCAAGTTCTTCTTTAATTTTATATTCTTTGTCAAAAACCTTAAGCACAGGATAATCAAAGCTCTTACGGTTTGAATAAACTAAAATCTCATTATCTGCTAATGTTTCATTTGTTCCCATAACTTTATTATATTGATTAAGTGACACAAAAATAAGATTTGCTATATCATTCATATCAGCTATTGAACCGCTGCGGCCGACATTAAACTTATCCCCCTCATTGATAGATGAAAATGCCAGATAAGAATACTCCATTTCACCTGTAACATTTAAATTTTTCTCTTTCTGAAGCCTTTTAATTTGTTCAAAAACCTTATAGTTTGCGTCTTTTGTCTCTTCATTTGCATATACCACAAAATCATTGGGATAACGTGTTCTTATAACATCCTCCATTCCAAGCATAAGTGATGTTGTTGATGAAACCATAACCAAAACAGCAGTCGATAGCACACAAATATTTGCAAGGCCTACTGCATTTTGCTTCATACGGTAAATCATACCTGAAACGCTTATAAAATGTTTTGTCTTATAATAATAATTTTTATTTTTTCTAAGCGTCTTTAAAAGAGCAATACTGCCTGCTGTAAACAGCATATAAGTACCTATAATTACAAAAATTACCGCAACGAAAAACAGTGAAAACGAAGCAATCGGATTTTTAGTTGTCAACGCAATATAATATCCTATACAAAGACAAACTGCACCTATTATTGCAATAAGCCACTTTGTCCTCGGCTCTTTTTCACCAACATTTCCTGCTCTAAGAAGTTCTATCGGGTCAGACATTTTTATCTGACGTACAGAATTTAAAAATATAAGTAAAAATATCACAATAAAAAGAGCTATAGTAGATTTAATAGCATAACCCGAAATAAAAAATCCAAATGAAACATCCGCCTGTATAACCCTCAAAATAAGCAGATACATAGCTTTATCAAGCGCTATTCCAAAAATGAAGCCCCCTGCAATACTTATTAAAGTAATAAAAAATGTTTCATAAGCAAGTGTTTTTGCCAAATGAGATTTTTCCATGCCAAGAATATTAAAAACACCAAATTCTTTTTTTCTTCGTTTCATCAAAAAGCTGTTAGTATAAAACAGAAATATAAACGCAAACATGCCTACTATGATACTTCCAAGCATCATAATATAAGACAGCTCATCACCACCGAGCATTTCTTCAAGTCCCGGATTTAATGACAATGACTTTACTATATAAAACATCGCGACAGTCATTATACATGTCACAATATACGGAATATATGTATTTCTATTTTTCTTTATATTGCTTACGGCAAGCTTTGCAAAAAATCCACTACTCATATTTCTCACCACCTGTTGTAAGCATTGTAAGGGCATCTGATATTTTCTGATACATCTGCTCATTTGTATCGTTTCCCCGATAAATCTGATGGAATACCTGCCCGTCCTTAATAAAAAGCACTCGTCCCGCATGGCTTGCCGCCTTAGTAGAATGTGTAACCATAAGTATTGTCTGACCGTCTTTATTTATATCATTAAATATGCTTAAAAGTCCGTCTGTGGCACGTGAGTCAAGAGCACCCGTCGGCTCATCCGCAAGGACCAGCTTCGGATTTGTAATAAGAGCTCTTGCAACTGCCGCTCTCTGTTTTTGTCCGCCTGAAACCTCATATGGATACTTTAACAATAAATGTGATATCCCCAATTTCTCAGCAATAGGACTAATTCTTTTTTGCATTTCCTTGTAATTTTTTCCCGACAGCACCAACGGGAGAAAAATATTATCCTGCAGACTGAATGTATCAAGCAGATTAAAATCCTGAAAGACAAATCCAAGATTATCTCTTCTAAAGGCAGCAATTTCCTTTTCCTTAACCTCTGAAAGACTTTTTCCATCCAACAGCACTTCACCGCTTGTAGGTTTGTCAAGTGCTGCCAAAATGTTAAGAAGTGTAGTTTTTCCTGAGCCTGATTCACCCATTATTGCAACATACTCACCCTCCTCAACTGAGAAAGACACATTGGACAATGCCTGAACCTGATTTCCCCCAAATCTGGTTGTATAAATTTTCTTAAGGCTTTTAGCCTCCAAAATAGCCATACACTATTACCTCCTTATTTCCTTTGTGTCCTTATTATATAAAATCGGCTGAAATGCCCGACATTCAATCGGGTGACATTTCAGCCTTATGATGTGACATTTTTGTCAGATTATTTTATTTAACAAATCCTAATCTTTAACCACTAATTCATCTGTATTTAAATCTAAAGATATAGTTGTACCTTTTCCCAGAGCCGACTCTGCACTTATTTTATGTGAAAGCCTCTCAGACGCTGTCTTACACAAATACAAACCGAGTCCCGTTGATTTTTTGTCAGCTCTTCCGTTATATCCGGTAAAGCCTTTTTCAAATATGCGCGGCAAATCCTCCGGCGCAATCCCAATACCTGTATCTGATATTTTTAAAATCCGCTCCGGCGTTACAGTAATTGTAACAGAGCCCTTCTGTGTATATTTTATACTGTTTGACAAAATCTGCTCTATTATAAACAAAAGCCATTTTTCATCTGTCAAAACCTTAATATGTACAGGATTATAGTTTAAACTTATTCTGCGGCTCACAAACTGAGGTGCATACTTATGAACTGCCGCACGGATAATATTATCCAAATCACATTCTTTAAACACATAATCCGAAGTCTCACTTCCCAGCCTTAAATAAGTTAAAACCATCTCGACATACTGTTCTATACGAAACAGCTCTGCCAAAAGCTCCCTGTTCTCACTTGTATCTTCGCTTTCCAGTATCATTTTCATAGCGGATATAGGAGTTTTTATCTGATGAACCCATGTTGTATAATAATCCATGCTTTCTTTAAACTCTGTCCTTCGCTTAGTTTCGCTCTCATTTAAATTATGTGTAAGCTCAAAAATCATCTGCTGCAGGTCATATTCTGCAATCCCTTTAGGTTTGGGTAATTCGTCCGTAAGATAACGCACATTTTGAAGCACCCTTTTTCGTGCCCTATGCGCTCTTACATAAAAAAAGAAATGTATACAAAGCACAATCAAAGCAAACAAAATACATAAGCCTACGGAATACACAACTGCCTCGGCTGCAAGGTCATATAAACTAAATATTATGAAAAAAATAAATCCAAATCCGGCAAACATCAGCCCTGCAGGCAAATGTTCGCGGATATAATATCCTAATATTTCGTACCATTTATCCTGTTTCATTCTATTATATAACCACTTCCTACCTTTGTCGTAATAAAATCCTTAAGTCCTGCATTTTCAAGCTTTTTCCTTAAGCGGTTCACATTTACGGTAAGCGTATTTTCCTCCACATAAGAATCCATCTGCCAAAGCTTTGTCATAAGAGTATCTCTGCTTACAACTTTCCCCTTATTTTCAAGAAGCGTCTGCAATATGCGAAAATCATTTTTTGTAAGTTCAATACGAACTCCGTTATATCTAAGTGTCGTATCATTAAGATTTAAAACAGCTCCTTTATGCTCAAGTATAGGCAGTTTGGTCCCCATATCATAAGCACGCCTTAAAATTGCCTGTATCTTTGATGTCATAACACTCAAATCAATAGGTTTTGCTATAAAATCATCACCGCCCATATTCATAGCCATAATTACATTCATATTATCCGAAGCAGAACTTATAAATACTATAGGGACATCCGATATTTTACGAATTTCACTGCACCAGTGATAACCATTAAAAAATGGCAGCATAATGTCAACCAAAACCAAATGCGGGTCATATTCCTTGAATTCCGATAAAACATTCAAAAAATCATTTACTAAACATACCTCGTTTCCCCATGATTCAATCTGCTTTTTCATTGCTTTTGCGAGAGAGCTGTCATCCTCTATTATTAAAATCCGGTACATACTTACCTTTCCTTTCAGATAAAAAACTCATTATTCCTTCTTCCACTGCAGACATCTTTCAACCGGCTAACCAGCGATGTTACAATATCGTCCGGCAACTTTCTGCACTTATTAGGACATATATCAATACAGCGCATACAGTTTATACACAATTTTTCATCTGTCTTTTTTCCATCCGTTGAAATTGCATGCACAGGACACTCATGCTCACACAATCCGCAATTATTACATTCTTCTCCAACCAATATAGGCATCACCTTACTATGTTTTTCCTTATATGGACGTTGTCCCGGAATTTCTGGCCTGTTATCCAAATCACAGGCAGCTGCCTTTTTCGCCGCTGCCGCTGCAAATTTTTTTATTTGTTCCCTATCCATGTCATCAGGTCGCCCCGTTCCAAAAACATGCATAATATTATGTTCTGTAGCAACCGCGCACCCGGCTATAACCTTAAATCCATTAGCCTCAACACAATCAGCAAGTTCCAGCAATGCGTCCTCATATGCACGGTTGCCAAATGTCACGCATACAACTGCCGGCGTATTACTGCCATGAATATGTAAAAGTCTCTGCACAGCTGTCTCCGGAATTCTGCCGCCATAACAAGGCATTGAAAAGATACATACATTTTCGCGGCCTATATTAACCTCATCTGTTATTTCTTTACATAAATCAATAGTCCTTTTTTCATAATCAAAAGCCTCCGAAATCTGTTCCGCAGCTTTTAAACTGCTTCCTGTCGGACTAAAACTTATATTTATTACACTGCTCATTTTAATCTCCTTTTCAAATAAATTAGAACAAATAGTTGCTTTGCAACTATTTGCGCGCTGGCACGCGCAAGCTTTAGCTTGTAATACTCGTCTGCGTGCCAGTCGCATCCTTACGGAGTTTTTTACTTTATAGGATTATGGTGTCAAAACACTGTAATCCTATAAAGTAAAAAGCGATGCCTGCCATTTGAACAGCAGCACCGCCTTAAATAAACAAATTATCTTCCAAATACACTCGCAAGGTATCTCATATCGTTAATCTCTTTTTCACCGAGTGCTCCCGGTTTCATTCGCCATTTCCAATTATCTCCCATGCTTGAAGGTGTATTCATTCTCGCTTCATTGCCTAATTTCAATATATCCTGAACTGAAAATATCACCAAATCAGCCACGCTTGAGTAAGCTGCCCTAAATACATTATCTACCATGCGCGCTCTGTCTTTAGTATCAAGATAATCAAACGCATAACCTAGTTCCCATTCGTTATGCTGCGAAAAATACCCCATAAGAGTTTCATTATCATGGGTTCCGCCATATACAACACAATTCTTTTTATAATTATATGGCAGGTGAGGATTTTTTCTGTCTCCTCCGAAAGCAAATTCCAAAACTTTCATAGAAGGATAATTATTATATTCAAGTACTTCATCAACCTCAGGCAATGAAACACCTAAATCCTCCGCGATAATCTTTTTTGAACCTATAGCCTCATTTATAACGTCCAAAAGCTCCTGCCCCGGCCCCTGCTCATAATCTCCCTGTCTTGCATCAGGCATGCCTGCCGGAATCGTGTAGTACTTAACAATTCCTATAAAATGATCTATCCTTATCACATCATACAGCTTTGATGAATGCTGCATACGTCTTTTCCACCAGTCAAAGCCATTAAGCTTCATCTTCTTCCAGTCATATAAAGGATTGCCCCACTTCTGACCCAAATCCGAAAACGCATCAGGCGGCACACCTGCAACCTTAACAGGCGCAAGATTTTCATCAAGCAGATATTCATCTGTATTTGCCCAGACATCTGCACTGTCATATCCCATATAAATAGGGATATCTCCTATTATTTCAACATTTCTTTTATTAGCATAGCTTTTAAGAGCAGTCCACTGCTTATCAAATTCATATTGAACAAATTTCCAGAACTCTATCTCATCACTTAAACACACAGAATATTTTTCAACTGCCTCAGGAGTACGTCTTTTAATGTCATCGTCCCACTCCCACCATGACTTATTGTCAAAATATCCTTTGAGAGCCATAAAAAGGCTGTAATCGTTAAGCCAGTCACTATTGTCCTTTATAAAATTATCAAAACGCTTATACTCAGGCAGACCTGCTGCAAGCTTTACCTTGCTTTCTATAAGCTTATTTTTAAATCTTGCAAAGGCACTTTTTAAAACTGCAAATCTGTTATTGTAAATGCGCTCATAATCCACATATTCAATATGGCCAGACCATTGTATTGTGCAAACCTCATTTTCAAAAAGAAGTCCGTCCTGTACCAAAATATCAAGGTCTATAAAATACGGATTGCCTGCAAATGCTGAATATGACTGATACGGACTGTCTCCATATGTAGTAGGTCCGAGAGGAAGCACCTGCCAGTATCTGTGATTGCAGGCACTTACAAAATCAACGAAATCATACGCAGCTTTTCCGAATGTACCTATGCCATAAGGTGACGGTAAACTGCTTACAGACATAAGAATTCCTGCACTTCTGTCAAATGACTGCACCTTTTTCATTTACTGCACATCCTCCGCCAGCTTCTTTACACTATTTTCTTCCTCTTCGCTAAGCAGTTTTTCAGTATCAAGCAGAATAATCAGTCTGTTATCTACATTAGCAACCCTATCCATATAATCTGTATCACTTGATTTTATTATTGCAGGCATATCAACAATATTATCCTGTTCAATGTCGCTTATCTCAAGTACGCGGTCAACTTCAAGTGCTATCTTTACTTCCCTTGTGCTTATTATAATCATCGTTTTACATGGAACATCATCCGGTATGTTAAATTTTCTTTTAAGGCTATATACAGGCACAACTTCGCCGCGAAGATTTATAATGCCTTTGACATAAGAAACTGAATTTGGTACAGGTGCAATGTCAATCTCATTTTCAATAGACTGAACCTGATTGATATCTATACCATATGCTTTATCATCAATCTCAAATACAACCGGCTTAATATAATTTGCCATAATTACCTCATTTCTGCGCTTAGATTTGCGCTTATGTTCCAATTTCTTTTTACTCTTGTACTTTTCCGGTACTTATCCAGTTAAGATAAGCATTTATAAACGGATTTATATTTCCATCGAGAACGCTTTGTGCATTTCCGATATCTTTGTTAGTTCTGTGGTCTTTAACCATAGTATATGGCTGTAAAACATAACTTCTTATCTGATTACCGAAATTAATATCCTTTACATCGCCTCTGATATCCGATGTCTTTTCAGCATTTTCCTGCTGCTTCATCAGATAAAGCTTTGCCTTAAGCATCTGCATTGCCTTTTCTTTATTCTGATGCTGCGAACGCTCATTTTGGCACTGAACAACAACTCCCGTAGGAATATGAGTAATTCTTATGGCAGATGAGGTCTTATTAATATGCTGTCCGCCGGCACCGCTGGCTCTGTAAGTATCAATTCTTAAATCATCTTCATTTACTTCGATATCAATATCATCATCTATGTCAGGCATAACATCACATGAAACAAACGATGTCTGCCGCTTGCCTGCCGCATTAAACGGAGAAATTCTTACAAGCCTGTGAACACCATGCTCTGACTTTAAATGACCGTATGCATTATCACCTGTTATCTCGATTGTAACAGATTTAACACCTGCCTCCTCGCCATCAAGATAATCAATTACCTCTGTAGAATATCCATTAGCCTCAGCCCATCTTGTATACATACGCATAAGCATCTGACACCAGTCACATGCTTCTGTTCCGCCGGCACCTGCGTGAAGCGATAATATTGCGTTATTTTTATCATATTCTCCCGAAAGAAGTGTTTCTATTCTTAAATTCTCCATTCTTTCTTCAAATGAAGTTATCTCACTCTCAAGCTCAGGAAGAAGTGTCGCATCATTTTCCTCCTCTGCCATCTCTATAAGAGTCTTTGCATCCTCAAGGCCCTGCTCAAGAGTATTATACTTCTCAAAAGCATCTTTTAATCCTTTAAGCTCTTTCATACACTTTTGAGATTTTTCAGTATCATCCCAAAATCCCGGAGCTTCCATGTCTGCTTCTAACTCTTCTATTCTTTTTTGTTTATTATCAAGATCAAGAGACTTCTTTATAAGCTCCAATGGCTTTTCGTATCCTGATATTCTATATTTATACTGGTCTAATTCTACCACTTTAAAAACCTCTTTAATATATTATTATGCCTGTCTTCCGCAGCAGTTCTTATACTTTTTGCCGCTTCCACATGGACATGGGTCATTAGGATATACCTTTTTCTCAGATCTTCTGACAGGCCCCTTAACAGAAGCTCCCTCATCCTTGTTTGTGCCTGTAACCTTTGCAACCTGTTCACGCTCAACCTTCTGCTCAACCTGAATGTGCATAAGCAGCCTTACAGTGTCTTCTGTTATAGCGGTTGTCATGCTGTCAAACATATCGTAACCCATCATCTTATACTGCACAACAGGATCCTTTTGTCCGTAAGCCTGTAATCCTATACCCTGCTTTAACTGGTCCATATCATCAATATGATCCATCCACTTACGGTCAATAACCTTAAGAAGAACAACTCTTTCTATCTCTCTTATCTGTTCAGGCTCAACAAATTCTGCTTCCTTATCTTCATAGAATTTGACTGCTCTCTCCTTTAAGCTGTGCAGAAGTTCATTCTTTGTATTGATATTCTCATCATAATGAACAGGCTCCACCGGTATTGTAGGCAGAAGCAATTCATTAATTTCATTGTAATCCCAGTCTTTACTCTTTGTATCTTCACCAATACTGCGGTTCACAACTGACTCAACAAAGTCAACAATCATCTTAATTACAGACTTGCGCATACTTTCTCCGTTAAGCACACGATTTCTCTCTGCATAGATAATCTCCCTCTGTTCATTCATAACCTGATCATACTGAAGAAGATGACTTCTTATACCATAGTTATTTGTTTCTATCTTTTTCTGTGCCTTCTCTATCGCACTGCTTAACATCTTATGTTCTATCTGCTCATTTTCAGAAACCCCGAGCGTATTAAATACAGACATAAGCTTTTCTTGTCCAAACAGACGCATCAAATCATCCTCAAGTGAAATATAAAATCTTGATTCACCAGGATCGCCCTGTCTTCCGGCTCTTCCTCGAAGCTGATTATCAATTCGTCTTGACTCATGTCTTTCCGTACCGATTATTTTAAGACCTCCCGCTGCTCTCGCCTCGTCATCAAGCTTAATATCAGTACCACGTCCGGCCATATTAGTAGCGATAGTAACTGCTCCATGCTTACCTGCTTCTGCTACAATCTCAGCTTCCTGCTCATGGTACTTTGCATTCAACACATTATGCGCAATGCCTTTCTTTCTTAACATCTCACTCAAAAGCTCTGATGTCTCTATAGTGATTGTACCAACAAGCACAGGCTGGCCTTTTTCATGTGATTCTATAACAGATTGTACAACTGCCTCAAATTTACCTTTCTTAGTTTTATATACGGCATCTTCCATATCAACTCTGGCAACAGGTTTATTAGTAGGAATTTCGACAACATCCATATTGTAAATTTCTCTGAATTCCTTCTCCTCTGTAAGAGCTGTACCCGTCATACCGGCTTTCTTCTCGAATTTATTAAAGAAATTCTGGAATGTAACCGTAGCAAGAGTCTTACTCTCTCTTTTAACCTTAACATGCTCCTTAGCCTCAATAGCTTGATGAAGTCCGTCTGAATAACGTCTTCCCGGCATTATACGGCCGGTAAATTCATCAACGATAAGAACCTCGTCATCCTTAACAACATAATCTTTATCTCTGAACATAAGATTATGTGCACGTAATGCCAATGTTACATTGTGCTGTATTTCAAGATTTTCAGGATCAGCATAGTTATCAATATGGAAAAACTGCTCTACTTTATGAATACCCTGCTCTGTAAGGTTAACGATTTTGTCCTTTTCATTTACTATAAAGTCACCGTCTTCCTCCATATCTTCCTGCATAATAGCCTGCATTTTCGTCATCTCACCCTTATACTCACCCTTCTGGAGTTGACGTGCAAGGACATCACATAACTCATAAAGCTTTGTAGACTTTCCGCTCTGACCTGAAATAATAAGAGGTGTTCTCGCCTCATCTATAAGAACAGAGTCAACCTCATCTATAATACAATACTTAAGCTTTCTTAAAACAAGCTGCTCTTTATATATTGCCATATTGTCACGGAGATAATCGAAACCGAGCTCATTATTTGTAACATAAGTAATATCGCTAGCGTATGCCGCCTTTCTTTCCTCATCAGACATATCATGAAGAACTATTCCGACAGTAAGTCCGAGAAACTGATGTATCTGTCCCATCCACTCAGCATCTCGCTTTGCAAGATAATCATTAACTGTTACAACCAATACACCCTCTTGTGTAAGTGCATTAAGATAAGCCGGAAGTGTTGATACAAGAGTCTTACCTTCACCTGTTCTCATCTCCGCAATACGTCCCTGATGAAGAATAATACCGCCGATAATCTGTACACGGTAATGTTCCATTCCAAGTACTCTCTTACCTGCTTCTCTTACTACAGCAAACGCTTCAGGTAAAATATCATCAAGCGTTTCACCTTTAGCAAGTCTATCCTTAAATTCCGCAGTTTTTGCTTTCAACTGCTCATCACTTAAGGCACCCATGGCCTCACGATAGCTTTCAACTTTATCTACAATCGGCTTGATTCTTTTAAGTTCATGCTGGCTGTGTGTACCAAATAATTTCTGAGCTAATCCCATCTCACAATTCTCCTTAAATCAAATAGCTTAATTACTGATGATTGTACCACTATTTAAATTTTTAATCAACATAAAATGTGTCTGCAAAACCTTATTACATAGTATTCTAATAAAATTAAAAAACTGCCGCTTAGCGAATCGTCATCCGCAAAGCAGCAGCTTCTCTGATTTAATTTAAATATTCACAACGAGTGTCCGTATCACTCAAATTAAAAATCAGTCTAATTCAGGTTCAATAAGACCATATGTGTTTCCTTTTCTCTTATACACAACATTTACTTCCTCTGTATGTGCGTTGAAAAATACATAAAAATCATGTCCAAGCAATTCCATTTGTATGCACGCTTCCTCAGGATCCATCGGCTTGATTCCGAATCTCTTTGTCCTGATGATTCTTATTTCATCCTCATCTTCATAATCCTTTTCAACAAACTCTTTTGCAAAATTAGCTACATTCTGCTGCTTGTCCACTATCTTGTTCTTATATTTTTTCAACTGACGTTCAATAATCTCCTCAACAAGATCTATTGAAACATACATATCACTGCTTACCTGTTCACTTCTTATAATATTACCCTTAACAGGTATAGTTACTTCTATTTTCTGTCTCTCTTTTTCTACACTCAAAGTCACATGAATCTCTGTCTCTGATGCAAAAAATCTGTCAAGTTTTCCAAGTTTTTCTTCTACTGCTGACTTTAAACCCTCTGTAACATCGATATTTCTTCCTGTAATAATAAAACGCATGATGTCCAACTCCTTTATTATATATTTGCCGCCACTTAACCCCGGCCGATAATACATTTTTACCTAAAGGTTATGTAGAAATTCATTCACATATGCAAATATACGAATAAATCCTCCTTAATACAATTTACAATTTTTCAAATAAAAATCACATATGCAAATAATCACGACATACAGATAACTATCTGACTTAAGATACTTCTATCTGTGTTGTGTATATTATATCACAATTTGAAATTTTAACAAGTAAATTCATACAATTTTAATTATTTTATTTCAATGTTTATGCAACTGCACTGTACGCCTCATTACTTATTATTCAACAAATTTGTCAATACTTTCTGATGTTTTTTCGTGCTTTTTTTGAAGTTTATGATTTATGTACAAAACATTTATTCTATTATTTTGATGGCAAATTGTTGTTAATTATGTGAACATTTTTTGTGGATAATGTGGATAACTTAGTGCATAACTATTTTTTCACATAAAAACATGTTTATTTCTTGTGGATATCTCAAATAAACTTTGTCGATTTTTGTCAAGTGTTTTTATCACATTTTTTACGTTTTTTAAATTTTTGTTTAGAATGTACAATCAATATTTTGTCAATATGTTTTTATGAAAATATTAATAGAATTGTTACTAAATATCCGGTAGTTTTTCTAAAAACTTGTACTAATCACACTTTAAGTGTATTATATATCTGCACAGAATAAATAAAGAATTTATCAAAATAATGTTGAGGTAAAAATATATGTCTAAAACAGTTCTTATTACAGGAAGCTCAAGAGGCATCGGAAGAAGCATTGCCTTAAGATTTGCAAAGGAAAAATACAATATTGTTATAAATTGTGTAAATAACCATGATTTACTTGAACAGTTAAAAGATGAAATAACAGCAATGGGCGCAGACTGCATTGCTTTTACAGGTGACGTAAGTGATTATGATACGGTCAGCAGGATGTTTGACACTATTAAATACAAATTCGGCAGTGTTGATGTTCTTATAAATAATGCCGGAATTTCACAGATAGGACTTTTTCAGGATTTAGAACGCAAAGACTGGAACAGAATCATTGATACCAATATCGGAAGCATCTATAACTGCTGCCATTTTGCCATTCCTGATATGATCAAAAATAAACAGGGCAAAATAATAAATATTTCGTCTGTGTGGGGTATTTGCGGCGCAAGCTGCGAGGTTGCCTATTCAGCCTCTAAAGGTGCTGTAAATGCTCTTACGCAGGCTCTTGCAAAGGAACTCGCTCCAAGCAGCATTCAGGTAAATGCAGTTGCCTGCGGTGCTATAGACACACAAATGAACTCATTTTTATCTAAAGATGAGGCTGATGCCCTAAATGAAGAAATCCCCGCCGGACGCATGGGGAGCGCCGACGAGGTTGCATCACTTGTATTCCAGATTTATAAATCGCCTGATTACCTTACAGGACAGATAATAAGATTTGACGGCGGTTGGATATAGAGTGCATCAGGATGTTTTACCTCATGCTGCATTTTGCAGTCAAAGTGCTCCTGATGCACTTTATTTTTCTGAAATCACTATTACGAGTAAGCTTTATCTATATTAATCACACATCTGCATTTATTGTCTTTTTCTGAGATTTTTTCTGAAATCAGATTCTTAAGCTCTTCATCTGACAGCTTATATCCAAACGGAGCCACTACGTCAAATATAAGATTTGTAATATAAGGACCTTTTGTAACTCTGAAATCGTGCATCTTAAGCTCGCTGCTTATATCATTTATTACAGTTTTAACCAGCGTTCTTAATTCATTTATCTCATCATCGTCAGTTACTACCGGATCCATATGTATTGACAGTTCACAGCCTAACTTTTCCTTAACCTTCTGTTCTGCAAGGTCTATTATGTCGTGTGCCTCAAGCATATTCATTTTATAAGGTACTTCCGCATGCACTGACGCAAATACTCTTCCCGGACCGTAATTATGAACTATAAGATCATGAACACCGATAATGCACTCATTTTCAGTAATAAGAGATTCTAAAGCATCAACAAATTCTTTTTCAGGAGGCTGTCCAAGAAGTGGCTGCAGTGTATCCTTTGCCGCTTCAAATCCTGCCATAAATACAAATACTGCTACTATTATTCCCGCAATCCCATCGACGTTAACTCCTGTAAATGTAGATATAAAAAGAGAAATCAAAACCACAGCCGTAGATATACAGTCAGACAGGCTGTCTGCCGATGTAGCAAGCATTGCCGCGGAATCAAGCTTTTTCCCCATATAGCGGTTAAAAAGTGCCATCCACATTTTAATAAGAATTGAACCGATGAGAATAGCTACCGACAGTACACTGAATACTGTATTCTGCGGATTTACTATTCTGTCTATTGACTGAGTAAAAAGCTCATATCCCATAACAACTATTGCCATAGAAACTATAAGGCCTGCAATATATTCTATTCTTCCATGCCCATAAGGGTGATCTATATCTGCCGGTTTTCCGGCCATTTTAAATCCTATGAAAGTTATTATTGAAGATCCTGCATCTGACAAGTTATTAAATGCATCCGCCGATACCGAAACAGCTCCGGTGACAATTCCGGCAAAAAATTTAAATGCAAATAATATAACATTACATATAATACCTACAACACCTGAAAGCATTCCATATGAAGCTCTGACTTCAGGCTCTTTAATATTATCGCAGTCCCTTATAAACAGCTTTATTAATAATTTTGTCATATCTTTATTTCTCCTGATTTTAATATCTTACATAAGATTGTGTCAAAACACTATAATTATGATTACACGGATTGTTTCATGCTTTGCACTCCCACAATCATACATAGTTATATAATATTTTAACAAAATTTTAAAGTAGTTTTTGACCTTCTCAATAATTAATAGTATAATTGTAATGATTATTTTTTAGGAGTGTAATTTATCATGAACAATATTTTTTCATATTCAACACCTGAAACCATCGGTATAAGCTCTGCATGGCTCATAAATTTTTTAGAGCGTCTTGAAAAACTTGAGCTTCCTATTCACAGTGCAATAATCATGCGCCATGACAAGATTTGCATGGAAACGTATTACACACCATACACGGCAGATACTCTTCACAGAATGTTTTCCATAACTAAATCTTTTGTATCAATAGCTATAGGGCTTTTGTGCGAAGAAGGCAAAATTTCATTAGACGACCATATAGTTGACTATTTCCCTGAAAAACAGCCTGAAGCCGGCCCCTTTGAATACACTTCAATGCTGACAATAAAAGACATGCTTCAGATGAAAACCTGTCACGATAAAACAACCTACAAGGCAGCAGGCGTTACTGACTGGGTAGGTTCATTTTTCACAACTAAACCAACACACATTCCAGGAACAAACTTTTCTTATGATACATCATCTACACATGTGCTTGGGGCACTTGTCGAAAAGCTTTCAGGAATGTCATTGCTTGATTATTTAAGAGTAAAATGTCTTGACGAAATGGATTTTTCAAAAGATTCATATGTCTTAAAGGATCCCAACGGAATAAGTATGGGCGGTTCAGGTCTTTGCGCTACACCTATGGACATATTTAAAGTCATATATCTTATTGCACATAACGGAAACTGGTTTGGCAAACAGCTTTTACCTGAGAATTATATAAAAGAAGCCGTAAAACGTCTGGCAGACTCAAGCGTAAAGCAAGGAACAATCGAAGAAATGCAGGGTTACGGATATCAGATTTGGAGAACCCGAAACGATGGAGTTGCATTATTTGGAATGGGAGGACAGCTTGCGTTGTATGTTCCTTCTAAGGATATATTTATGGTTGTTACAGCCGATGCACAGGGCAGACAGGGCGGCGTTCAGCTTATATATGATTCGTTTTGGGAGGAAGTTTATAATAAAATCAATTCTGACTCTCTTCCTGAAGACAAAAATATGCAGGATACTTTTACATCATTTGTAAACAGCAGAAAGTTAGTTTCAATAAGCGGCGAGAACAGCTCTCCATTATTTAACTTTATCAATAACGCAGTTTACACATGTGATGACAATCCTTGCAAAATAAGCAGATTCTCTCTTCATTTTGACAATGATAAGACAGACGGAACATTTAACTACACTAACGCTACAGGAGACCACAGCATCAGCTTTAAGATTGGTGATAACTCTGTCGGTATTTTTCCTGATTACAATTTAAAATATGCCGCAAGCGGTGCATTTAAACTTGATTCTACATTTGTTATACGTATTAATATAATTGATTATGCTATCGGCAATATTACTATTTCCTTAAATTATAAGGATAATTATGCAACTGCTTTCTTTAAGAAGGTAGAAGAAACTATGCTTTCAGAGTACAACGGCGTTTTCAGCGCAAAAAGACAGGCATAAAAATGAGTACAAAAAACACAGACTTAAACTCAAAAAGCAGTGCTTTATCAAATTCAAACATAAAAATTTACATGGCTCCATTGGAAGGAATTACGGGATATATTTTCCGCAATGAATATGAAAAACACTTTGGAAAAGGAAAAATAAATAAATATTTTATCCCGTTTATTTCACCTAATAAAAGCAACGGATATACAACAAGGGAACAAAATGATATAATGCCGGTTCACAATAAGCTTGTAAACACTGTTCCCCAAATTATGGCAAATGACAGCAATTTATTTATAAAATGTGCCGATATGCTTATGGATATAGGCTATCGTGAGATTAATCTGAATTTAGGATGTCCGTCCGGAACTGTGGTAAGCAAATTCCGCGGTTCCGGTTTTCTTGCAAAACCTGATGAACTCGATAAATTTCTGAATGAAATATTTGATTTTGCAGGAAAAAACAATCTTAAAATATCTTTAAAAACAAGAACCGGCCTAAAAAGCCATGACGAATTTGATTATCTTCTCACTGTTTTTAACCAGTATCCGTACCATGAGCTTATTGTACATCCGCGCGTAAGAGAAGATTATTATAATAACTGCCCAGATATGACTTCATTCAGAAAAGCTCTTGAAAGAAGCGTCGGTCACATCGGATATAACGGTGATATTTTTACTAAGGCTGATTTTGATAAACTGCTCTCACATTTTTGCTGTTACACAAATTTTGACAGTATTATGCTTGGCAGAGGCCTTATTGGAAATCCGGGACTAATTGATGAATTGGTGCCGGACACTTATGACTCTGAGTCCGCCTATTATCAAACTGCCGATGACAACAATATCTGCGGTACCAATATTCAAAAGCATACTACTGCTGATTTTAAAAAATTAAAAACATTTCTTGATGATGTTTTTGCCGCTTATCTTGAAATAATACCCGACAAGCGAAACGCAATACATAAAATGAAGGAAATCTGGATTTATATAAACAAATCATTTCCCGGCACAGACAAAGCATGCAAGGCTATCAAAAAAGCCCAGAACATAAATGACTACATGGCGGCGTGCGATACATTTTTTGCAACCATTCGTTAAAAAAGCGTCGTTTACGACGCTTGCAAGATTTGCTTCGCAAACTTGTTATCAGAATGCGTCTTCGACGCAGTTTCTGCACAATGGAGGATTATCGTGAAAATTCTTTTTTATAAATGGCAGGTTTTTAATCAATCAGATATTAAAAATGCATTTGAACAGGCAGGATGCAGTATATCCTTTTATGAGGAAGACTCTGAAACAAGAAAAAGTACTGATTTGCGCCTGCTTACGGATGTTATAAAAGAATATGATTTGGTTTTTTCAGTCAATTATTTTTCACGTCTTTCAGATGCATGCATGCTTGCAAAAAGAAAGTACGCTGCATGGACTGTTGACAGCCCAATGATTTCAATGTATCACAAATCTGTCTTTAATCCATGCAACTACTTATTTATATTTGATAAATTCTGCTATCTTCAATTTAAACAAATGGGTGTTAAAAATATCTTCTATCTGCCATTAGCTGCTGATGCAAAACGAATTGAATTTCTTATTGAGCAGACACCTGATTCGGATCTCAAAAAATTTGAAAGCGACATCTCTTTCGTCGGAGGAATGTATCACAAAAATTCATATGACGCTATCTATGACAGCTTACCGGATTATCTTAAGGGATATTTTGATGCTGCAATGCAAGCGCAGCTTGATATATTCGGTGAAAATATTTTTGACAGACTGTTAAGCGTCGACATTCTTCAAAAGCTCTCAGATTGTGTACAGTTTCAAAATGAGCCTGATTCATTCTCAGACTTAAAACTGATTTTTACAAATACTTTCTTAGGCTTTAAAATGGCTCAGATAGAACGAATTGAGTGTCTTAATATACTTGCAAAGAACTTTAATGTAGATTTGTACACCGATAAGAGCCACGATGCTTTACATAATATAAACATACGCGGCACTGTCGATTATAATATAGATATGCCAAAAGTCTTTAATCAATCAAAAATCAATATGAATTTCACCATAAGAAATATAAGAAGCGGCCTGCCCTTAAGAATATGGGATATTCTTGCAGCAGGCGGATTTCTTCTTACAAATTTTCAGGCTGAAATTCCTTATTTTTTTGAAAATCAGAAAGATATCGTATATTACGAAAATCTATACGATATGCAAAAAAAGGCTGAATATTACCTTGCACATGATGATGAGCGCATGATGATTGCGGCAAACGGACATAAAAAGGTAAACGAGTTCCACTCATATCATCAACGAATTGCAGCGATACTTTCAGCCATAAAGTAACATAGTATGCAAAAAAAATTTATCTTACAATTATCATACTTTCTCGTAGCGGTTCCATATCTTATCAGCTCCGCAGACATGTTTTGAGCCGTCCTCCTCAATAATTATGTAATCGTTTTTGCCGATAAATATATATCCCCGCCTGTTTTTAATGTATGGACACACGATTGTACCGCTTTCATTTTTTAACTTTACAAGAAAATCCGTCACAATCCACCCCTGTGTCACCACATCCGTCCAAGGGGCAAAACCATCCTCAAGCCCCTTGCCTGACTCATATTTTATAACTTCTGCTTCCAATCCCACTCTTCTACACCTCATAATAACCTCCATTCTGCAGATACTTTAACATCGCGTACAATTAAAATTAATCCTCTGTCACAAAATCAACATTTATACTTCCAATACCACTTTCAACATCAACTTTAATGCCTCCGCTGCCAAAGTGATCATCATCATCTAACTGCTGACCATCGACACTTATATTGCCAAGACCTTTTTCTGCGCTTATCATATAATCATCATCTGTTCCTATCAAATGAAAATCAATCGATCCTATTCCAACCTCAACATCAGCTTTTCCCGTGATTGCAGCTTTAACATCTGCTTTTCCTGTTCCAACCTGCAAATCCAAACCATTGATATTTCCGAAAGAAACCTCGATTTTTCCTGCGCCGACTTCCATAACACTCTTTCCCGAAACATTAAGCTTACCAATATAAGCCTTGCCTGCTCCTACGTCAAGATTAAAGTGTTCGCAGTCAATTTCTTCTGCCTCAATCTTTCCTGCGCCGGCACTTATATCAATATTTTGAAAAACTGAATCTACTGGTATGTAAAGCACTATTTTTTCAGAATTATCCCTGCCAAACCAGCTCTTCCTTTTCTCAATAATACGCAGACTACTGCCATTTACCTTATAATATACATTATCGCTGTCTGTCTCTGCCTTTAACTCGTCACCATTTCTTATAATAAGATTAATGCCGGTGATATCTATAACAATACTCTTAATTAAAGCCTCATCAAAAGTCTCGCTATTAAATTCTTCTGCATTTTCAAAACCCGGATCATCATCAAAAGAACTGCCGATATTAAAACTCATTTCAAAAATCTGCGCAATACCGTAAATTCCATACGCTATCGACGAAAATATCGTTATAATAAGGAACACAGCCAATGCTACCGCAAAATATTTTATTATCTTATTGGTTGTCTTCATTTGATTTCAACACCTCCGAATACACATGTGGCATTAATGTAAAGCGTCGGCACCCCCTCTATTACAGGTCTTTTATTTTTGTCTGACACGCCTCCGAATATAGATGAAGATTTCACTTTCACATTAATATTATCAGGAACTATTATATCAATACCACCAAATATAGCTGTTGCATTAACTACTATATTCTCTTCTATAATAGAATTTCTAAGATCACATTTCATACCACCAAATGTTGCAGTAAGGTTTGTTCCCTTAAACACCTCCGAATCAAAGTTAATATTCTGCCCTGAAAATGCGGCAAAGTATTCGTTATCAGTGTCATAATTATTCTTTTTATTAATCTCGTCTATCTCTTTTACTATTTTTTTGCCTGCCACATCCTTAAATATAAAAGAACAACCTATAATTACAAGTATCGCCGGCAGCATCAACTTCCATATTAATTCAAACGAAATCACATTCTGCGCAGAAAGAAGAATTGCAGCACCTATAAAAATACCTATCAGATTACCTGTTTTAGGACTCTCAGTAAAAAATCCTATGGTACACGGAATAATTATAAACAATGTCCACCATCCGTCAAAAAATATATTTACATCAATTATTCCGGTCACCTTTAAACCAAGCAAAACGCCAAGTGATATAAATACAAGTCCCCACAAAATGTTTTTAAATTTTTTCATTCTAAAATCTCCCCCTTTATATTATTCCAAGACCCTCAAGCAATATTTTTAAACCTATTACTATAAGCACAATACCTCCGGCAAGCTCTGCCCTTGATTTATATTTTGCTCCGAATATGCTTCCTATCTTAACACCTGCTGCCGAGCATATAAATGTTATAACTCCTATAAATGAAACAGCAGGAACTATTGAAACACTTAAAAATGCAAATGTAACGCCGACTGCAAGAGCATCTATACTTGTTGCCACTGCAAGAATAAACATTGATTTCGCAGACATCGAATTATCAACTTTTTCCTCCGGTCCGAAAGACTCCTTAATCATATTTCCGCCTATAATAATAAGCAGAGCAAATGCAATCCAGTGTGAATACTGCGTAATCATTTCAGAAAAGAAGCTTCCTAAAAAATATCCTATAACAGGCATAAGCGCCTGAAAACCGCCAAACCACAGCCCAGCTATGCACATATGCTTAAACTTTATCTTTCCAAGTGAAAGTCCTTTGCATATTGAAACTGCAAACGCATCCATTGACAATCCAACTGCCAGTACAAACAACTCAACTAAACTCATTTCCTCTTCATGCCCCTTAACATTTCTTTATCCTTATCATCAACCCTGTAAGATTCAAGCATTTTTTGAATAGACTTGTTATATGTCCAGTTATCAAGACTATTGTTGTTGAGATATTCATATGTCTTCTCAGGATATTTTGCATAGGCTGTCGCAACACACCACGCCACGCCCATTTTCGTATAATATCCGTCAAATTTAAGTCTGTCCAGCACAGGATATATCTTCATATAATAATCGTCATTTAAGAAATGACTCATTAAAAGAACTGCTACTACGCGCTGCAAAAACTCATCTTCCTTCGGCACATACTTCATTAACCAGACAAATACTTCCTCAGGATATCTCCTTGCTATGGAAAATGTCTGACAAAACGCATCATTTACGCTCCAATCACATATTTTAGGTACAAATCTGTCTGCATATTGAAGTATTACCGATATATCATCCTTTGCGTAGCCTATTACAAATGCCTGAAGCATCTGCTGCTCATAGTAATCATCAGGACATCCTTCCAAAAATGAACGATAATCCTCTTTCGCTATTCTTTTAGCAAGATTTCTTAAATCCGGAACTCTTACTCCTATACATTGCTTACATCCAGGAACCACATTTTTTACATATTTTTTGCTGCTCTCGGCTGCAAGTGTCCACAATTCTTTATTTATATCATTTATATCCATTTTTCTGCCTTTTTGAACATTTTTAATTGTTATTACACTGTAATCTGTGTATTTTAGTTTTCAAACTGCTCAACCCAGCCGATGTCCTGCTTAACAAACGTACGTCCGATCGAAGCGTGTATATATGCCATTACATCAGGACATATATTGCAGACCGTATTTAACGCACATACCGTAGAATTATTTGGATTGCTTATGTACTCCTCTGTCTCGTCACCCTTAAAAAATCTCCATCCGCTGTCAGGCATTCCCTCCTGCGGTTCCTCTCTGTACATATATCCCACACTTTCCGTATTAAATGCTTCCTTAGAAATTATACAGCCGAGAGGAGAACCTATAAGAGAACTCCATTCACGTTCCTTAGGAACGTACCATTTGTTTTGACCCCACGGTCCGTCATCACTTAACAACACATCAATCACTCTGCAGTTAATATCAAAAAATACGCTGACATCAGGATTATGTTTACCCATGTCATAAACCGCACCGCAAAGACAGCTTAATGCGTATTCTCCAAATGAATTATAAAATACCAAAGCAAGCCTTACCCAGTCATCAGTAATCTCAAAAAACTGCTCCTCCGATATGATTCCGCATGCTGCAGCACTTCGGCAAAGTCCTATTCTTTCGTTTATATCCCATGCATAAAATCCTTTTTCACCGACAAATTTATAAAACTGCGACGCGAGCTGCCTGCAAAATGTAAAACTTTCCTTACCCTGCTCATTTAAATCATTAACATCAAATGCAGGAGCATTTTTCCAGAAAGTCATAAACTGCTCGTACTCATTGCTGCTGTGGAATATTTCATAGCAGGCATTTATGAGCGTATCCTTATCGGTAACTCCAAAAAGCCTGTCCAAATGTTCCTTCACCTTATTTTCATCAGCCTCGCTCCCGCAGTGATAAAGCTCCTCAAACCCCATATATTCTTCTATTCCAGGCACTTTTCTAAGAGAAGATATACCGCTTAAAAGAAGTGTAAACTCTTTTCTGTCAATCTCTGACTTTTCACACGACTTATTAATATTAAGATATTTTTCTTTTAAATCTTCTATTGCATCTATAATCTGTTTCATATTTTTTACAATGCCCCAATCCTTAATTTTTTTCTATATAGTCACAAATCTGTTTTCCTGCAAAAGCATTTATCTGCCTCTTTTGGTTACTGATAATTTTGTCTCTGACGCGGTTATCTTTAAGCTTATTTATGGCAAAAACGATATCATTTTCATTGCTGCTTACGCCCAAGCTCAAACCGTGCTTTCTGAAAAATTCCTTATTATGCGTCTCACACCCAGGAATAGGCGATATATGAACTATTGGCGTATTTGCTGCCGCCGCTTCTGTGGAAGAGAGTCCTCCCGGCTTCGTAAAGAAAATCTCACTTGCTTTCATATATAAATGCATCTTATCAGTTTTCTTTATAATTACAGCTCCTTGAGCGTATTTATTTTTAAGCTTATTGTAAAGCTTATCATTATTTCCGCAAATAACTATCATTTCAAAATCAGAATCTGATTTTGTATAATCAAACACTGTTTTTGTTATTTTGTCGATATTACCGGCACCCATGCTTCCGCCTGCCACCATTATGTATTTCTTATGAACATTAAGACCAAGCTGTATTTTTGCCTTATCAGGAGTTATATCTTCAGTAAATGCTGCATTTACCGGTATTCCAAACGGCAGAAGCTTATCCCTGCTTATTCCCCGATACATGAAGTCACTGCAAGAGTCCTTATGCGGCACTATATAGTAATCACAGTTTGTCTCTTCCGTAAACGGAATACATACATAATCTGTAGCTATAAAATAAGTCTTTGGCAGCTTGAGTTTTTTATTTTTTAAAACGGTAATAATCTCAGCCGGAAAAAGATGCGGCGTTATTATCACATCAAAATGATGTTCATTAAGATACTCATACAACTTCATTGCAGGCTTTTGGTTTATATAATATACAGGCGACTTAAACGGTAATTTCCTGTAACAATCCCCTATTTTATATATAAATCCAAAAATATCCGGAGCTTTCTGTACAAGATTTATATATGTATTATTTACTGCTCCGGAAACGTTCTTTCCGACAAGCATATATGGGTCAAACATCTCCACATGATGTCCTCGCCTAATAAGTTCTTCCTTTATTGCATATCCTGCGGCATTATGGCCTCCACCCGTTCCGCATGACAAAATTAACGCATCCATAATAATTCTACCTTGCAGTTTTCTTTTTCTTCCTTGCTGTCAAATAGCCTCTTTCCTACTAAAAGTGCAATCACATCAAAGCCTATTTTTATTGCAAGCTGTCCTCTGACAAAAATCAAGGCAAAAGCTGTCATCGCATATGCTCCGATTGTTCTGTGCAAATGTGGAGTTATACGAACTACAAGTGAAAAGAATATAAAAAAGAATGCAAGTATAACTACAGCAGTTATATAAGGATAGCACCCAAGAAGCACTCCAAACGTAACTGCAATACCTTTTCCTCCTTTAAAGCCATAAAACAGCGAGAAAATATGACCTGCAACAGGTGCAATAATTACAAGTGCCAGACCTATTTCCGACGGATTGACTTCATACTGCATCTTAAGACAGCACAACACCGGTATCAGACCTTTAGCAAGTTCAAATACAAGTGTAAACACACCACACCAAAATCCGCCTCTCTCAAATGCATTTGCGACACCGGGATTACCGTCCTTAGTATTTTGCGTAATATCTTTGTTTGCAAATATTTTCCCAAATATTTTTGCATACAACACACTGCCGGATAAATATGCCGCTATTATAAAAGGCAAATACTGAAATAATACAGTTAAATTTTCCATACCCATAGCTTTCCTCCATTCTACCGTATGTTTTACACATAACGGATTTATGTTATCCGTGATATTTTTGCTGCACTTCGTTTAATGCAATTATATCTTTTATTCACCCTTATAGCAAATATTATTTTTTGATTACAATGTCAAAAGGTCTTAAAAGCGCCTGTGCTTGCACAAAGGTGAATTTAAGACCTTGAGACACGCCCCAAAACTGCTTAAATATCATATATTAAATAAAAAAGAGATTTTTTATGGATGAACTTACACCTAACAATATATTTATCCTTACAATGCTCAAAAACAAGCCTGATGCTACCGCTTCAATCAATGGCAGCAGCGATAACCCCGGGCTGTTTGGAGAAGTTAATTTCTACAAAACACAATTCGGTGGTATTATAGTAAACGCTGAAATCTACGGCCTTCCGCAATCATCAGATTTTTATGGATTTCATATCCACGAAAACGGAGACTGTACGCCGCCTTTTGACAAAACCGGTGAACACTACAATCCCGATAACTTACCTCACCCGTTCCATGCAGGGGATATGCCCCCGCTTCTTGGCAGCAAAGGATATGCGTGCCTCTGTTTTTATGACGACCGCATCTCAATAGATAAAATAATCGGAAAATCGGTAATAATACATGATATGCCAGATGATTTTTCTACCCAGCCTTCCGGCAGTTCAGGTGCCAAAATAGCATGCGGTATAATTAAAGCCTAAATACAAAAACCGCCACTGCGCGAAATGAAATATCCTGTAATCATTTGCGCAATGACGGTTTTATATTTTATTTATATTACTGCTTTCTACACAGAATATTTAATAACCTGCTTTTTTAAGATTCTTGGCAGCTACTGCTGCTGTTACGATATCTTTTATGCCAATAACCACCCTGTCACCGTCAACCTCTATTACATCATATACATCATAATAGCTGTCAAATCTTTTACCATTGTCATACTGAACCGCATTAAGAACTTTTACTCTGTCACCCTTTTTAATATCAAATGGTGCGCTCCCTGCACTGTCAATACTGTCATCATCAACCCATCCGGTACCGTCATTAATAAGGTACGGATGCGCTCTGCCCGCAATCACCTTTGTGATAACGCCTCTTGTAATATCAGGCTTTAATGGTTTATCCGATGTGGATGATTCATAAATCTTAGTATATGACACTTCATCACCCACTTTATACTTAGTTTCTCCGCCCGTATTTTCATCCGGCTGTTCAATTCCTGTATCAGGCAGTTCACCATAATAATAATCCATATCTACTTTTTCGGAAAAAACTCCGTCAACCGAACCATTTGAGGTATATTGCCAAATCAGACAATCCATACTCGGTTTATCTGCTCCCCAATGTGCCAGCCAGATAGGATAGCTTAAGTTTCTTATGTTTATAACGTTTTCAAAATAACTTTTATTAGAATACACACCTGTCCTATAGCCTTTTGAAGCCACTTTACCGCAAAAGACATTGCACATTTTTGTTATAAGCTCTCTTTCTTCGTATGCATTTATTCCATTTTTTTCCTTATACCCGTCTGAATCTTCCATATCAATCCATATACCAAGCGACGGATTAAATTTATCTGCAACCCTAATCGCATGATCTGCCTCACTCTCCGCATTTCGGGTATTAAGTGCATATGAATATAAATATGCCCCATAAGGAATACCTAATTTCTCACACTCCTGCATATTACGCACAGCCTGCTCATCGTCCTGACTCTCAATGTCAGAACCATAACCGACCCTGATAATTGCAAATTCGATACCTGAAGACTTAACTTTCCCCCAGTCAATAATTCCATTGTGATTACTTACATCAATCCCCTTATAAATGGCGCCTTACCTCTCTTTCAATTAAAAAATCAACCATTTCTTAAAAATATATATGTATTATCAGGGATTTTATGCTTTAATATCCACTTTTTCTGCTTTCAGCAATTCCGTTAAAGTATTGCTCAACAGGTTCATATCTACAGGTTTTGCTATATGTCCGTTCATTCCGGCTTCCATAGCCTGCTGTACATCCTCACAAAATGCATTTGCTGTCATTGCCACTATCACAATTTCTTTTGCATCGCGGCGAGGCAGCCTGCGTATTTCACGCGTCGCATCATATCCGTTCATCACCGGCATCTGTATATCCATCAATATTGCATCATAAGTACCCTGAGTACTGCTTTTAAATTCTTCAACTGCTTGCAGCCCATTCTCTTTTAAAACATAAGTTGCTCCGCGCATCTGAAGAAGTTCTCCTAATATTTCAGAATTAATGGCATTATCTTCCACCAACAAAAAATGTCTCCCCGAAAGCGATTCCTCCGTAATACTTTCCTTTATACACTCTTTACAATCTACTCTCTCCGCTACCATTTCAAATTCAAGCTCAATTTTAAACGTCGTACCATGGTTCAATTTGCTTTCTACATGTATATTACCGCCCATAAGTTCTACAAGCCGCTTTGTAATACTCAGTCCCAATCCTGTTCCTTCTACATTTTCTACCTTCTCCCCCCGGCAAAACGGATCAAATAAATGTTCCATAAATTCCTTAGACATCCCTATTCCTGTGTCGCTTACAGTAAAACAATATGCAACCTTTCCATCAACAGATGCCGGAATTTCTTCAATTCTAAAAAGAACTCTTCCGCCCTCAGCGGTAAATTTAAATGCATTACCAAGAAGATTAATAAATATCTGTTTTATTCTTAATAAGTCACCAAAAAAAGACGAGTGCTGAATTTCTTCTCTTTCAACTACAAATTTTAGCCCCGCATCTTTTGCCCTTAATGTCATTATTGACAATATCTGATTAACCACTTCATCCAAATCAATTATCTGCATATTCATTTGTATTTTAGACTGCTCAATCTGGCTCATATCCAATATATCATTAATAAGGCTCAGCAAATGCTGTGAAGATATCGAAATCTTTTCTAAATAATCCTGTATTTTTTTAGGATCTGAAATATTTGCACTTGCAAGAGCAGTCATTCCTACTATCGCATTCATCGGTGTACGGATATCATGGCTCATCGAAGATAAAAATTCACTTTTAACCCTGTTGGCTTTTTCTGCTTCAGATAGCGCCTTTTCCAACTCATACTTAGCTTTTCTTTCGGCTGCAAGCATATCTGTTACATCCGTCCTGACAAAGCAAATTCTGCCCAACCGCAAATCAATAGCAGATACAATCACATTCTTTGTTATAATCTTATTTTGTGCGCTTTTTATTGAATATCGAAATGAATAGGATTCCCTATCCTTTAATCTTTCCTGCATCTTGGACGGATCTAACATATCTTTTACATAGTCACTCTCCGCTTCTGTCACAAGCTCATAAACTAAGCGTTTAATTCTTGCAGCATGACTTCCTTGAGTTCCCTGTACATTTGCATCATCACCGCTAACAACTTTATATCTGTCATTTATCAAATCCACATCTGAAACAAGGTCATAATTGAGAGATGACAGCATTCTGATAATCTTATTCTGAATTGTTTTTTCAGTAATATCAGTAACTGTCAAAATTCCCGTTATATCTGCGCTGTCCGGTGTTTCTACAAGATTTACTTTAAACTGAACATATCTGCCATTTTTTCTGCCAGGCAGCGTCACATAACATTGCATCAATATTTCTCTGACACCACTTTTAAAGTTTTTTATCGTAGGTTCATTCAAATACTTCTCATAAAATTGCTGACGTTCCTTATCATCTTCAATAAATGTTCCAATTCCCGTAAAAAAATCTTCTCTCAAACAGCCGAATCTCTCAATAAGTCTTGAATCAGTTCTATCCTCAATTTCTATAATTCGATTTTTTGTAACATTACAGTGTCCAAGAATCAGGATATTTTCATCTGTCACCAAATAATGCTGCAAAATCTGATTCTTATACTGCTGTCTTAACTTTTCCTGCATTTCTTTCTCTTCAGTAATATCATTATAATCCGCATATACCATAGCGTCGCCGCCATCACGCTGAATAACGGAAAACTTTGCATCAACCCATATATAGCCTCCATTTCCGCTTTTTAACCTGTATTGCAGTGCTTTTCTTTCGCAGTTTTCCCTTATACATCTGTCCAAATTCTGTTTCAAATATTCTCTGTCATCCGGATGAACTCCGGATAAAGCATTTTCCCTGTACATGTCCCATACTTCTTCCATAGGCATATTAACCATATCTGCAAACCCATCCGACATATACTCAGGTGTCAGTTTTCCGGTTAATTCATGATGAACAACGGCAACTCCACCCGGAAGGTATTTAAGAACTGTTTCAAAATATTTTTCCAGACGTTCTTTTTCTTTTTTGACCTTTACTTCCTCTGTTATATCTCTGACATATTTTATGTATGTAGGAATACCATTCCAATCCCCTTCTCTGAAACGTGTTCTGAAACAACGCCCTCTTAATTCAAAATTTGTTTCCGTATATATTCCGTCTTTGTCACAAGAATTAACAGTGCAGTGCTGACAAGGCTGTGATTTACCGCATATATATTCATAACACTTTGGCAATTCCTCCCCCTCCTCATTCCATAATGCACGATTTAAATCATTTGCATAAAGGAGACTGTAATTGTTTTTGTCTATCACATAAATATTATCTGCATTTTCGTCTGCTATGCTCTGAAACAATTGTGTGTTCTGTGACATACCTCCTAAAAGAAGATAATAAGTTCCATCATCCTCCCAACATTCCATTTCAAAGCATTTAAGCTTGCTTACTTTCTCTTTAACAGGCGAATAAATTCTTATTCCTTTTTTCATACTCTTTGCCGACATTATAGCTTTTTCGACTTCTGCCCTGTCCTCTTCAAGCAAAAGTCCTAATGCATCTTCCATAAAATGTTCATCAAAATACAAACTCTCATAACCCAAAAGCTTTTTCACTCTATCAGGGCAATGCTCAAAACAAAATGTTCTTTTTCTTTCATCATATATGGCAAGCGCCCCCTGAAATATATCAAGCATTTTAACACCAACACTATTTATCATTTCGTCTCCTCCAGAAATTTTTTAATAGCATTGATATGTTTTTCATAAACTGCTTTCAAATCCGGCAGCTTCTTTTTTGCCTCCTCGAATTTATTTGCCCTTAGTAATTCTGTTATATTATTTACAACCTTGTACATTCCCTGAAATCCAAGATTTAAACATACTCCTTTTAATGTATGAATTGCCAGAAAAGCCTCATCTGCTTTCTCTGCCTGCATTGCCTGAATATACGCTTCATAACTGCCGTCATTCAAAAATAACAGAACAAATCTGATAATCTTTGATTCTGTAACAAAACGTTCTACAACGTCACTGTAATTTCCCTCAATTTCAAAATATAAGTCTTCTACTGTCATAAATTTTCTCCCCTTGTACATTAAGAACTTTTCCAACAAAAATATTTGTCTTATAATTTACATTATATTAATTTACACTAAGAATTACAAGCGCTTTTCTCGAACATCAGTTCTTTATTCATTATAAAAAAGTCGCCTCTTTTCGACATTTTTTGACATATCCAAGATGTTTTTTCAAAAAATTCCGCTATATATTTCAATTAAACAAAGAAACAAAGTAAAAATTTTTATCCGATTAATCTCGTCAAATAATATTTTTTGTAACCCAATTACATGAGCAAATAGTAACTCATTATATAGTAAGTTATTATTATAGTAATCTTT
>ULYF01015956.1_pt1 | contig 51334 bp, 45 predicted proteins | sample 1961941 | NCBI WGS metagenome assembly ULYF01 (sample SAMEA4835857, study PRJEB28245) | human gut metagenome | biome: gut microbiome; material: fecal sample | place: Denmark | collected 2008 | reverse complement strand
TTCTCCATTTTGGCAGCAGGTGTGCCGCTTCTTTTGGAATAAATAAAGGTAAACGCAGAATCAAAATCGCATTTTTCCACAACGTCCAGAGTATCCTGGAAATCCTCTTCCGTTTCTCCCGGAAAACCTACAATGATATCTGTAGTAAGGGAAATATCCGGTACGGCATTACGGATCTTGTCTACAAGCTCCAGATACTTTTCTTTGTCATAACGGCGGTTCATGATCTTTAAGATTCGGCTGCTTCCGGACTGCATGGGAAGGTGAAGGTGATGGCACACTTTCTTGCTCTCTGCCATTGTCCGGATCAGCTCATCAGACAGATCCTTAGGATGGGAAGTCATAAAACGGATTCTCTTTAATCCCTCAATTGCTTCCACCTGTCTCAGAAGCTGTGCAAAAGTAACCGGATGTTCCAGTGTCTTGCCATAGGAATTAACATTTTGTCCCAGAAGCATAACTTCCGTTACACCGTCAGCTACCAGTCCTTTGATTTCTTCTATGATTGCTTCCGGTTCGCGGCTCTTTTCTCTTCCTCTTACATACGGCACAATACAGTAGCTGCAGAAATTATTGCAGCCAAACATAATATTGACACCCGTCTTAAAGGAATATTTACGGTCAGCAGGCATACCCTCTACAATCTCATCAGATTCCTTCCAGACATCGATGATCTGTCCTTCTGTATTTAAGCTTCTGTAGAAAAGCTCCGGAAACTTATGGAAGTTATGGGTACCAAAAACCAGATCCACAAAAGAGTACTCCTTGTGGATTTTCTCAATTACTTCGGGCTCCTGCATCATGCAGCCGAATAAAACGATTTTCAGATCCGGCTTCTTTTTCTTGATACTCTTTAAATGTCCCAGATGGCCATAAATCTTCAGGTTCGCATTCTCCCGGACTGTGCAGGTATTATAGATTACAACATCTGCGTCTTCTTCTCTGGATACTTCATTATAGCCCATACGTTTCACGATACCAGCTACTGTCTCCGTCTGCAGGGAATTCATCTGGCAGCCTGCATTCTGAATAAAGAAAGCTGGCTCTTTCTCATATTTTCCCTTCACAAGCTCTGTACATTTGTTGATATATTCTAACTGTATTTTACTTTCTTGTGTATTATTATTCACTATTGATTCCTCATCTTTCTGTTTACAACATTTCGGGGCACTCTTTTTATCATACAGAATCTATGGCTTTATGTCAAACGCTAATCTTTATTTTTACAACGTTTTTTCTCTTTAAACGTATAGCACTATGCATTTGCCAGTATACCACTGTTTAAAGAATAGAGATATTCAAGTGGGATCAGACCCAGTTCTTCCGTATCGTCTTTACGGTATTCCGGAATCTCAATTGCCAGAGAAGGCTGGCGGATTACTTCCGCATAAAACTGTTCCGGAGAACCCATATCAGGTTTGTCCCCGGATTTCCTGACTTTTGTACCACCTGCAATTCCTTTTTCCAGACGATAGCCGGAACACTTCTGTAAATGCCTTGCAAGTCTGTAATTTCTCTGATTATAGGCAAAGCCTTTTTCCTGTCTGCAGTAAATAATCTTTCCTCTGGAATAGCTGAACGTAAGAAGGCCAAGACTTGAATACTCCTGAAAAATACTGATCAGGGAACGAGTCTCATTTTCACTGGCCGGTTCCTGATTCATTTTCTTCCGCTGATAATAATGTGTGGGAAAATTTCTGCGCAGATCAATCCCCCTGGCATTACATTCGTATTCTTCTACAGGTTTGTCCTGCATTTTCAGCATCTGTCTGTGTATAGGATTGTGTATGGCACCATATCCATACTCACATATCTCATAGCTGTCCGGATTCAGCATCGGTATCACACAGATACGAACCCTGTCAAGAAGTTTTCGGACTTCATAACTGTCTCCGATGATCCAGTTGTTTTCATAAGACTTACAATATTCTTTTGCAATCGACAAAAGATATTCCGGAAGTTTTCCATCTCCGCTCTCCACTCCGCTCAGACAAAAAATACAGGCATCTCCTCTTCCGATTTCCAGCATTGGGATCATTCTGTCATCATGGCTTCTCCCTATCACTCTGAATTGAACAAAATTTCCATACCTCTGTCCCATTTCCCACATTGCGAAATATATTTTTTCATAAGTTCCCATCTTTTCTGCTGACATACATCGTATCCTCCTTTTTTCCTGTTTTTTCACCTTATGATATCAGAGTCAAAAGGTATCTCATTTATATATATGAAAAGAGACAGGCCATAAGACCTGTCTCTTTAAAAAATCTGAATTATATTATTTGGATACGTTTTATCTGTCAGATTACATTTCTTTTTTACGTCTTCTGATAAGTACATAACCACCTGCCAGAACAGAAGCTGCTGCCAGAGCCAGCATTGTTCCGATCGGTGATTCGTCACCTGTGGATACCGCTGATCTCGCTGTTCCATTTGTTCCGTCTGCATAGGTTGTCGGAGTTACATCTGTAGTTCCTCCGTCTGTTGTAGTTCCATCACCTGAACCTGTTCCGTCACCACTTGTACCGTTTGCTCCCGGTGTTGTGGTTGCTGTCGGTGACAGAGGTGCTGCCTTGAACTGATAGGACAGAACTTCAGAAGCATCTGTGCTCTGCCAGTCATTACCGCTGTATACCTGTTTGTCATATCTGATATAGATTGTATACGCTTTCTCTGTATCTGTATAAATACCACTCTTTGCGCCAATCTTCCAGGATGTATTCCAGGATGACGGATTAGAAGACATGCTCCATCCTGCCGGAACCCATCTTACATCTCCCTCACCAGGGTTACTGTTCTGTGTACCTGCTCCAATTACCTTGAAATCATAGAATGTATTTGGATAGAATACAAGAGCATTCTCAAATCCCTGTACAACGCTCTCATTTACATTCGGTACAACCGCAGTATGAGACGGTGTAGGTGTAACAGGACGTTCTTTTGACTCAGGCTGGAACATTACAGAACCATAATTACTCTTATCCTTATCACTTACTACACATACATAAATATCAACATCATAATCAGGGAGATCTGTTACCTTTGCTGTCACATTGGTATCAGCATCAATCGGAGCTCCCACCATAGAAGTATCGATTGTCGGTGCCTTCTCACCACGTTTTACCCAGTCGATATAATAAGTACCTTTTACATTAGACTGAAATTTAATTTTAACAGTACTGTTTCCGGACCACTTGCATTCTTTTCCTGTAACTTTGAGCTTCGCTTCCGCAGGAGTCGGTGTAGCACTCGGTTCTGCTGTGCCGGACAGTTTTCCATCCTCGCCAAGTTTCAGGCTGGAGTCTCCCTCATATGTAATCTGAGAAAGAACATCTGCCAGCTTCACATCAGTAACATTATCGTCCAGTTTTACTACAGTTCGGCCTGCTTCTGCTTCCTGAACAGCAACTCCGATCGCAGAATCTGTAACAGCACCGGTTACATTGATCACACCTTCTTTGTCAAGTACAAGGTTGCTTGTAGCCTCCGGGAAAGAATTGGTAACTGTATTTCCGGTAACACTTACTGTTCCTTTGATATTTACAGTTCCTTCACTGTAAATGGCACCGCCTGCTGCAGCAGAGTTTGCTGTGATCGTGCCGCCCTGAAGATATACGTTTGCACCTGCTGCGTTATTGATCGCACCGCCATTGCCTGTTGTAGTATTTCCGGTAATTGTACCTCCCAGAATATACACATTTGCACCTGCTGCATTATTGATTGCAGCACCATCTCCTGTTGTGTTATTTCCTGTAAGAGTTGCCCCGTCGGTCAGCGCATAGTTGCCGCCTGATACTTCCACGACAGAACCGGTAACGCCATCGCCGGATCCGTCAACAGTTAAACTGCCGGATCCTAAAGCAGTTCCATTTGCATCAGTTACAGAACCTCCGGCCATCTGCAGAGAGCCGCCGCTTACAGTAAACATACTGCCTGTAAATCCTGCCGCACGTTTGATAGTGGTATCCTCTGCTGCAACAAGCATAATATTCTTATTAGCCGGAACATCAATGGAAGCATTGATCTCAATATCACCTTTTACTTTGATATAGTCAGGTGTTCCACTCATATCTGCACTGTCAGCAATTGCTGCAAATGCTTCTGCAAGTGTTCCATAAGTGTTTTCTCCGACTACAATAGCTGCCCCATCTGTTTTCTCTGCTGCAGGTGCCTCTGTGGGCTCTGCTTCAGGTGATTCTCCGGCAGGCTCCTCTGAAGCCGGTTCTTCTGCTGCAGGTGTCTCTGAAGGTTCTTCTGCAGGTGTTTCTCCGGCAGGTTCCATTGCAGTATCTTCCGCAGGTGTTTCTGTATCTGTTGTTTCAAGTTCTCCTGAAGTTTCCTCAACTGCGGTATCTTCTGCCGCAAATGCGGCTGTCGGTGCCATACCCACAGATAATGCACCTGCCATTAATAATGCAAAAAGCTGTTTTTTCCTCATTTTATATCCTCCCATGGATGAGTTCTAATCAAGTTTGCTGCTGGCACAGCCAGTAATCCAAAATCTGAGAGCAGTATAGCACATCTCTCAGAAAAAATCAAATTTACGGGCGAACTTGTCCGTTTCCATAAATAATATACTTTGTTGTGGTCAGAGCCAGCAGTCCCATCGGGCCTCTGGCATGCAGTTTCTGTGTACTGATACCGATTTCCGCCCCAAAGCCGAATTCAAACCCATCTGTAAATCTGGTAGATGCATTCACATAAACAGCGGCTGCATCCACCTCTTCCAGAAATTTCTGTGAATGTTCATAATTGTTGGTAATGATTGCTTCCGAATGCTTCGTATTATATTTATTGATATGTGCAATCGCTTCCTCAACAGAAGAAACCACTTTGACAGAAAGTATATAGTCCAGATATTCTTTTCCCCAGTCCTCCTCTGTTGCATGTACAGCTCCAGGAATCAGTTCATAAGCAGCCTGATCTGCGCGGATCTCTACATGTTTCTCCTGAAGACGTTTCGCGAGAACAGGAAGAAGGGCATCTTTCACATCCTTATGTACAAGAACAGATTCGCAGGCATTGCAGACACCTACTCTCTGAGTCTTGGCATTCATGATAATATCTGCCGCCATCTGCAGATCAGCGGTTTCATCCACATATATATGACAGTTACCTGTACCTGTCTCAATAACAGGAATCGTACTCTGTTCTACCACAGCTTTGATCAGTCCTCTGCCGCCCCGTGGGATAAGTACATCCACATACTGATTCATTTTCATAAATTCTGCTGCTGTTTCTCTGGATGTATCGGAAATCAGCTGGATTGCATTCTCCTCCACATCATATTCTTTCAGAGTTTCTCTGATGCAGTTTACAATCGCTTCATTGGAATGGATCGCATCACTTCCGCCTTTCAGGATAACCACATTACCGGTCTTAAAGCACAAAGCAAATGCATCTGCGGTTACGTTTGGTCTTGCTTCATAAATAATCCCAATAACGCCAAGAGGTACTCTTTTCTGTCCGATCAGCAGTCCGTTTGGACGCTTCTTCATCCCCAATACCTCTCCGACAGGATCATCCAGAGCCGCTACCTGACGTAATCCCTCTGCCATTCCCTCAATCCTGCTCTTAGTAAGCATAAGTCTGTCGATCAGTCCTTCAGGCATATGGTTTCGTTTTCCTGCTTCTACATCCAGTGCATTGGCACTGATCAGTGTCTGCGCATCTCTTACCAGTCTGTCTGCTACTGCAAGAAGCACTTCATTCTTTTTGTTTGTGGAAAGATTTCTCATTTCCGTTTCGGCTGCCTTTGCATTCATGCCAAGGCGATTCAGCATTTCGTTCATGTCCAGTTCCCCTTTCAGTCAGTAAGATAGCATATCTCCTCTTCTGTCACTATGATCTGCGGGCAGATATCAGTAGGTTCTGTGGGAACCTCCGGCAATATCTGAAAAGAAAATGCAATGGCAACTCTCTCAAGCTGCGGATGTTTCTCGAGATAACGGTCATAGAAGCCTCCGCCGTATCCAACTCTGTGGTTTGCTCTGTCAAAAGCCACCCCTGGCATGATCATAAGAGCCTTTGGCCAGTCAACGATTTCTCCCGACGCCGGTTCGGGAATCCCAAAATATCCGGGTTCCAACTGAGAAAAGTCTGTCAGTTTATAAAATATCATATCTTTTCCCACAACCTTAGGAACCGCAACCTCCTTACCGGCTTTCCATGCTTCTTTTATAAGATACTCTGTGACAACCTCATGATTGTAATCTGCATATACCAGAATGCGGCCGGCATTTTTGAACGCAGGAAGTGCGGTCACTCTGTCAGTAATCGCAAGACTCATTGCCCTGATCTGTTCATCTGTGCGCAGCTTTCTCTCTGCAAAAATTTTCTTTCTAATGTCTTTTTTTGATTCCATATCTCTCACCCAGATTAATGATTGTTCCGTCTTCCTGCTGAACATCCATATTGTCCAGCTGAGCACGGAGGTTCATACGAACAGATGCGATATATTCTTTGCGCAGCAGTTCTCTCTCTTTTTTCTCTTCTTCAGTAAGCCCTACACTTTTGGCCTTATGTGCAAGTGCATTAATACGGTCAATTTTTTCAACTTCCATAATGTTTCCTCCTGTTCTCTTCTTTCGGGGCAGTATCAGTAAATTTCTGCCATCACAACAGTCTGTCAATGATATCGATCAGATAGACTTCCTCCTTGGGCTGGCTGACAAACAAGGTACCGTAGTTACGCCCTTCTGTGATTTTATGGATCACATGAAAATCAGATCCGTTTGCGATCACCATATCTACTCCTGTGGCAGATGCGATCTGGGCAGCAGTCAGTTTCGTAGCCATTCCGCCTGTCCCTACCTTGCTTCCGGAAGTACCTTTTCCCATATCGAGCAGTTCATCATCCAGACTCTCTACTACATCAATAAACTTTGCATCAGGATTGGTGTTTGGATCGTCTGTAAAAAGTCCGTCAATATCTGATAACAGGATCAGAAGATCTGCCTGTACAAGAGCGGCAACCACTGCTGATAATGTATCATTATCTCCGAACTTCTCCAAATTCTGAAGCTCATATGTAGAAATGGAGTCATTCTCATTTACAATAGGAATCACTCCCAGACCGAGCAGTTCATTAAAGGTGTTCTGTGCATTCTTTCTGTTGATGTTATTCACCATAGTATTCTTGGTCATCAGAATCTGCGCAGAAGGCTGATTATATTCAGAGAAAAGTTTCTGATAGATCATCATCAGTCTTGCCTGTCCAACTGCCGCACATGCCTGTTTTCTCTTCAATTCTGTCGGTTTCTCCTCCAGTCCAAGTGCCGCAACTCCTGTTGCTACCGCTCCTGAAGAAACCAGTATAACATCCTTTCCCTGATTGCGCAGGTCGCTGAGTTCTCTTGCCAGTACTTCCAGCTTGCGAAGATTCAGTCTTCCTGTCTCAGAATGGGTCAGGGAAGAAGAACCGATTTTAATTACAATTCGTTTTTTATCTTTAAGTCTTTCCCGGTAATTCATCTTTCTGTTACTCCGTATAAATATATTTTTCGTAACTGTCCATGCTATAATATTTTCACAATTACGAATCAGCGGGTGATCCCAAGTTCATCCAGTGCTTTTGCCTGTTTAGCTTCCATAACTGCTGCTTCCTCAGGTGTCATATGATCATATCCGAGCAGATGCAGCATACTGTGCGCAACCAGGAAACAAAATTCTCTTGTCACACTGTGCCCATATTCCTCGGCCTGTGCAAACACCTTGTCCACCGAAATCATAATATCTCCCAGAAGAAGCTCATCTGTATCCAGGTCAAAATAAGATTCATCTTCTTCCACAATGTCATATCCCGCAGGTGTCTCAAAAGGGATCATAGGGAAGGATAAAACATCTGTAGGTCTTGCGATATCTCGAAATTCTGTATTGACTCTCTCGATTTCTTCATTATCTGTAAGCACCAGATTTACCTGCGCATCATAAGGGCAATTCTCCATCTCAAGAACTTTATCTGCGACTTTAACAGCCAGAGTTTCATAATCGATTCCCAGTTCACGCTCTGTTTCATAATCAATCTGCATATTCATCGTTCATTCCCTCCGCTTCTGCGTCTTACCGGTCTTTCAGGCTTCTGTTTCTTTTCATAAGCATCATAAGCCTGTACGATCTGCTGTACCAGAGGATGACGGACAACATCCTTGCTGGTAAGCTGGCAGAAACCAATATCATCTATTTTCTTCAGTACTTTCATTGCCACATCAAGTCCGGATGTGGCATCTCGTGGAAGGTCTTTCTGAGAAGCATCTCCTGTGATAATAACTTTTGATCCAAATCCGATACGCGTCAGAAACATCTTCATCTGTGCGGGAGTGGTATTCTGCGCCTCATCAAGAATGATAAACGCATTATCCAGTGTACGTCCACGCATGTATGCCAGAGGAGCCACCTCGATCAGACCACGTTCCATGTTCTTTGCGAAGCTGTCTGCTCCCATGATCTGATACAGTGCATCATAAAGCGGTCTCAGATAAGGATCAACCTTACTCTGAAGATCTCCCGGAAGAAATCCAAGCTTCTCCCCTGCTTCAATTGCAGGACGTGTCAGGATAATCCTGCTTACCTCCTCATTGCGGAATGCCGTCACAGCCATTGCCATGGCCAGATACGTCTTACCTGTACCTGCAGGTCCTACTCCAAATACGATCATCTTCTTACGGATCTGTTCCACGTATTCTTTCTGTCCGAGAGTTTTAGGTTTTATGGGCCTGCCCTGTATCGTGTTACATATAAAATCTTTATCTATCTCTGAGAGAACTTCATTTCTCTGTTCCATTGCAAGCGAAAGAGCATAATTTACATTCTGCTTTGTAATGGTATTGCCTCTCTTTGCAAGAACTACAAGCTCTTCTATTAATTTCTTCGCAGAAGATGCTCCCTGTTCTCCTCCAAGTATCTTAAGGATCCCATCTCTGGATATCACCGTTACATTCAGCGTTCTTTCGATCAGTTTAAGATGCTCGTCAAACTGTCCGAATACATTTGATTCCAGATCTGCAGGCACTTCTGTGTGTAATTCAATAATGTTACCAGCCATCCTGTGATGTCCTTTCCTGTTCATAGTCTGCTGTATTTCTCCATGGTCATCCGGCCATTTAACCAGAAAACAGCTTTGTCGTCCGGTCAGCAAGACCAGATGTGTCTATTGTAACACCTCCTCACAACTTTTTAAATACATATTTTCCTGTTATCATTCATTTTCCGTCAGTATCACCCTGTTTTTTCCCACCTTTTGTACAATCTGCAGAGTTCCTTTTGTGACACAGGACTGTCCTGTTATATCAGTTCTTACATGATTTTCTGTTATTTTTGTACCGCTTTCAAGCAGTTTTTTTTCATATATCCGGAATATCCTGCCTGCTTCCCGGACTGCTTCTTTTTCAGTATACAATTTTTCAGTCTTTCTGTACTCTCTCATTTTAGTCTTTCCAAACCATACCGGAAGTACAAAGTTCTCTGTAATGCGCAGAGGATATTCTTCCATCATGCACCACTGATTCTGCCCTGCTGTTCTGTAAAGTCCCAGATAAAAACATCCAAACCGGAGATACACCCCTTTTCTTACCTTTCCCACAGATTCTTCTGCCTGATATTTCATGGGAAATTCCTGATAATACGAAATCTTCCTGGAAATGTAAATATCCGCATCTGCATGCACATATTCCTTCCGCACGATCTCCTGGCTGTCATTCATAATGTGCAGTTCACCTGATACAAGCAAATCCCCCTTTTTGCATATATCTCCAGGCTTTTTTACCGGTACACCCGACCGGACTACCATTTCTGTTATCACGCCTGCTTTATCCGCTGTCAGATCACAGGCTGCCGTGTCTTCTTTTATATTTTTCCGGGAAATTCCCTCCCTGATCTCAAGGAGCAGCCGGGTTCCTTCTATTCTGGCAGATACCCAGGTAACCTGCGAAAACTTTCGTCTTACAGAAGCTGCAATTTCAGAACAATCCACCTTTTTCTTTGACATACCATGGGATACTCCCTGTTCCTTCAGAAAATCAAGGATGGTTTCCGTACTGTTTCTGACATTCCCTTCTATATGAATATTCCAGATTCTTCCTGTCATCACAAATATCAGCACACCAGCCAACAGAAGTCCTGCAAAAAAAGCCTTTCTTTTTCTGTTTCTGAAAAAAAAGAATGGCATTCCCTGTTTCTGTATGATCCGGATATATACACCTGTTTTTCTCCTGATCGGTCCTAACCGTCGGAAATCAGTCGCTCTTATCTGCGCAGTAAGCTGATCATCATCTGTATAACGGATTTTTTCCATATATATATTTCTGTTTTTGCAGAGATTCAGAAACCGTTCCGGATTTTCTCCCTGCACCAGAATCTCCACATAACCATATATCAGATCCAGAATCCTGTTCATTTCATATATTTCTGCGGACAGACAGAGAAAATGTCTCCCCTGATCTTCATCGCACTGGAAGTATACCAGAGAATCTCCAGGTTTTTTCCGCAGACGGTGACCTTTCCCCGAAGAGACAGAACCACTATTTCAGAAGGAGTATATCTGGAAATAGATCTGTAATTCTCAATCAGAAGTTCCATGGAACCCGTCATGGTAATAATCGTTTCACTATACGCCAGATCAGCCGGAATCTCTAATGCAGATACCATCTGCTCCTTCCACCGTTCTGTTTTTTTCATAAAAAAATCCCTCCGGCTTTTAATATCAGTCTATGCCGGAGGAACTGTATTTATGGCAATTCCGGATAAAATTGCCAGATGACCTGTTATCACAAAAATATCCTGCTAACGAAACAGTACCATTGAAAACCATAAAATTGTATTGCCACCCAGATTATATTCCATGGACTCACGCTCTACAATCTCATTTACCACCACTCCATGACTCTCCAGACAGGGATGCATCCGGTCAGGATAACGGCAGGGCTTTCCTTCTTTATATGCACATTTCTCACAAATATCACAGGATTCCGTAGATAAAATATATGTTTCGTATCCTTCTTTGTTCAGATATTTCCCCACCTCTGTGGTCAGGTCCTCATGTGCCCGTCTTGTTGAAAGCATTTCTTCCATATTCATAATATCCGAAACTTCCGCCACGCTGGAAAAGAAAACAGCCTGAGGGTAACTTTTTATTTTTTTCTCACATTCCTGTAAGGTTCCTACTGCCGGAGGACAGGCCCAGGTAGAATCATAACGCTCACATTCCTCCCGACATATGGTACGCACACGTTCCTGTATCCCAATATCCTTCGTGTCGAGTACACGGTATTCATAAATCGGATATCCGGAAATAAATTCTTCAAATTTTTCTGTATTCATGTATATTTATCTTCTTTCTTATGTCAATTCCCGTCAGGTGGATATTCACAGCCTCCGCTGAGGACTTACCTGATTCGGTTAAATAATGCGTTTGAGGCAGTTCAGACATTTATTTATGATAAGGTTCATGATTCATAATGCGGTAACTTCTGTATATCTGTTCCAAAAGGATCATCTGCATTAGCTGATGCGGAAAAGTCATCTTTGAAAAACTCAGCTTATAATCCGCCCGCCTCAGAACCTTATCACTTAATCCCAGAGAACCACCGATTACAAAAGTAATGGAACTGACACCGGAAACGCCCAGTTTCTCAATCTTTTGAGAAAGTTCCACCGAATCCACCATCTTTCCGTCAATCGCCAGTGCGATCACGTAATCCTGTTCCCGGATATGCTTCATCAGTCGTTCCCCTTCTGTATCTTTGATCTGGGTATTCAGTGCTTCAGATGCCCTGTCCGGTGTTTTCTCATCTGCCACCTGGCAAAAAGTCAGCCTGCAGTATCTGCTCAGCCGTTTGGCGTACTCTGCGATTCCGTCACACAAATATTTTTCTTTGATCTTTCCAACTGTAATAATACGGATTTCCATGCTTCATTTTCCTTTTCATTGTTCTCATATAACGATTCCGTTTCAGCAATCCACCCTTATGCAAGGCGTCTGCATCACCAAAGACATTTCTCAATATCTGTTAATATTGCAGATAATATTCCATGGTAGTCATTTTACTTGTCTTTCCGTTTGCTGCAACAAGAATCACATTCAGTTTGTGATATCCGGCAGGCATGGAGATCGGCTGTTCATAAACAGTACTGTTAAGATCCGGCTCGGAATCAAAAGCATAGTATGCCTTACATCCATCCGGTACAGTAATCTTAATCTCTGTCTGCTTATTATAATCTCCTGATTTGGGTATTACTCTGGGTGCTTTCGGCGTACTTAAAACAATCACATACTTTCTGCTGATAATATCACTCTCAATGCCCTTATCATTTACGCCAAACGCCTTTATCTCGGTCATTCCTTCACCCAGTATAACAGGACCTGTATATACCATACTATCTCTGTCAGGCGTAGTGCCATCCACAGTATAATAAATCTTTGAGCAGTTTCCCTTCAGTTCCAGGGTTTGTGCCACAGTATAAGTTCCGGATTCAAGATTCGCCACAGGTGTTTCGCAGATATATTCCGCACAGGCATTCTGTATTTCTATGTCTGCAGATTTCAGGACACTCCTGACCTCTTCAGTCTTTCCTGCCTGTGTAAGAAGCTTCACATACTCTCTGTAAATCTCTGCTCCCGCAGTTTTGTTCTGTACAAATGGACGCAGAATAAGAAAGGCAGATCTGATATCACCTGATTTCTCCATACTTTTGGCCAGGAGAAGATTTGCAGCTTCGTTTTCGGGATTTTTATCAAGGGCATCTTCCGCGATTCTCTGTGCCTCTTCATAATTCTGCTGTTTATATTGCTTTTTTGCTCTGGAATACAAAGCTGAAAAAGTATTTAACTGCAAATAACAAAAGAAACCTGTCAGTATTAATGCACACAGAAACAGACACAGAAGCTGCTTTTTGCTAAATTTCAGCTTTTTTCTCTTCCGCCTTCCGAAATATTTAATAATTTTCGATTTATGTTTTTTTTCAGATGAACGGTTCTGCTGTTTCTTTTTCATCAGAGTTTCCACTGTGTCAAATTCTCTCACCCAGGGTATCTCTGAAAGACAATAGGGACAATACAGGGAACCTTTCTCCACCTCTTTATGACATTTGGGACATTTCATATACAGTCCTCACTTACTGGTTTTCCAGATAATCCTGAAACTCCTCCATAGACATCAGAACTTTTCTCGGTTTCGTTCCTTCTTCCGGTCCCACTACTCCTGCATCACAGAGCTGATCCATAATTCTTGCCGCTCTGTTGAAACCGATCTTAAACATTCTCTGCAGCATTCCAATAGAAGCCTTCTCTTTCTCTATGATAAATTTACCTGCCTCTTCGAAATGTACATCTCTGTCATCTCCGGACGTACCCACTGCGGTTACCGGAGAATTTACCTGCTGCTCAATCTGCTGGTTATACTGAGCTCCCGGATTCTTATCTGCAAGAAATTCTACCACCGCACTGACTTCATCATCGGACACAAAAGCCCCCTGCAGTCTTGCAGGTTTCTGATATCCCTGGGGATAGAAAAGCATATCACCTTTTCCAAGTAATTTTTCGGCTCCGTTCATATCCAGAATTGTTCTGGAATCTACACCGGAAGACACGGAGAAAGCAATTCTGGAAGGCATATTGGCTTTGATCAGACCTGTAATAACATTTACAGACGGTCTCTGTGTAGCGATGATCAGATGAATACCTGCCGCACGTGCAAGCTGAGCCAGACGGCAGATCGCATCTTCCACTTCACCGGGCGCAACCATCATAAGATCTGCAAGCTCATCTACGATAATTATGATCTGCGGCATCTTTACAGGTTCTTCTTCAGCTCCCCCGGCCTCCCTGATCTGTTCTGCTTTTTTGTTATATTCATTCAGATTACGGACACCATACTCTGCGAATGTATTGTAACGGTTTGTCATCTCCTGCACAGCCCAGTTTAATGCTCCGGCTGCTTTCTTCGGATCTGTGACAACCGGGATAAACAGATGGGGAATCCCGTTATATACGCTCAGTTCTACCACTTTAGGGTCAATCATGATAAGCTTTACCTCATCCGGATTTGCTTTATACAGAATACTGATGATCAGTGTATTGATACATACTGATTTACCGGAACCGGTTGCACCTGCGATCAGAAGATGAGGCATCCTGGCAATATCCGCAACTACGGTCTTGCCTGCGATATCCTTTCCTACAGCAAAAGAAAGCTTTGATTTTGCCTTCTGGAATTCCTCTGACTGAAGCAGATCTCTGAGCATAACTGTACTGTTCTCTTTATTGGGAACCTCAATCCCTACTGCTGCTTTACCCGGGATTGGTGCTTCAATACGGATATCAGGAGTTGCAAGATTCAGCTTGATGTCATCGGCAAGACCGACAATCTTACTGACTTTTACGCCCATTTCCGGTTGAAGCTCATAACGGGTAACCGTCGGTCCGCAGCTTACATTTGTAACAGTTACATTCACTCCGAAATTGTGAAGTACCTCCTGCAGCTTCTGTGCTGTCTTGCGCAGATATGCATCAGAATCTCCCTGTGATTTATTGCTTCCTTTCTTAAGCAGATTTAAGGTCGGAAATTTATATTCTTTTTTTACGGCTGCTTCCTGTCTGGTGATCTCATGCTGAATATTTACAATTCCGCTCTGTATCTCCTTTTCAGAAGATTTAGGGTTCTTTGAAGGCTGCCGTGTCACCTTCTCCTCCGGAAAAGGGAGCAGTTCTTCCTCCTCTTCCTGCTGTGGTTCGCTGTCTGCCTCATATGTATCTGTGACTGTATCCTCTGCCCTGTGAATCTCAAAATTCATTGGAGTGCCGGCATATTTTCCGTCGGTTTCCTCCTGCTTTTTGCCTGTATTGTCGGCAGATTCTTCATTTGTATTGTCGGTATCGCCGGAATCGTCTATATTTTCTTCTGTTTTTGCTGTCATTTTGGCAGTATCTGTTTTCTTTTTCAGGAGCTTATCCTTCTTCTTTGGCTTCTCTTCGGAATATCCTGTCAGTTTGGTACCTTCCAGAAATCCGCCTTTCTTCATCTTCTTTGCTTCTGAAGGATCCAGAAGAAAATCGTCATCATCCGAAAATTCATCATCTCCGATCTCATCCTCCAGTCTGCGGATCTTTTCCTCACGCCGCTGTTCTCTCATAAGCTGGCGTTCCCGGGCACGTTTTTCTCTGCGCATCTCGCGTTCAGGCTGTCCCTGTACATACCGTGTACGTCCGTCTTTTACAAAATCACATATCTTAATGACCAGAAGTGTCACAAAATCCAACAGAGAATGCTGTGTGATAATGATCATGCAGACAACAAATGCCAGTATAATGATTACATATCCGCCAACCGTACCAAAGGCAGATGTAATGGAAATACAGATCGCACCTCCGATCAGCCCACCGCCGGTCTTATAGTCCGCACTTAATGCATAATAATCCATCAAAGTTGTACTCTGCATATATCCGTCTGTAAGAAGCTGTGCCGCTCCACACAAAAACAGAAACATTACAAACGCTGCTGCAAGCTTCTTATATGCCAGACGGTTGGTTTTATTGATCAGAATAAATGCCGCTCCAATGAAAAACACGATTGGAAACAAATATGCCATCAATCCCATTAACCCAAAACAGAAATTACTGATCGCATCTCCTACAAAACCACCTGCTCCAAAATTGCTTGCCATTAAGATCACACATGCAGCCAAAATCACAAACACTATAATCTCTGTCTGAAATCTTCCGACCTCCTGCTCCATAGCTGTCGCTTTTTTCGTATTTCTCCCCGAATGTCCGGTCTTTTTATTTTTTGATGCTGCCATTACAAGGCTCCCTTCCTTAATCTTCTCGTAATCTCCCCTACAGGGCATAATTCAATACCAGTACAATAATACCGGCTGCAAATGAGTAATATGCAAAATATCGCAATTTTACGTTCTGTGCCATGGCAAGTGTACTTCGGATGACAAGGCATCCTGCAAATCCGGCTATGATCATTGCAAATATATATGCAAATCCAAGTCCTGCCGTCATTTCAGAAGCACCAAAATTTCCGATTTCCGTAAAAAAAGCACCCACGATCGCAGGCAGACTCATAAACACAGAAAAACGTACTGCAAATTTACGGCTATATCCGCATAAAAGTGCAGCACATAAAGTAAATCCCATTCTGGAAATCCCCGGAAAAACTGCAAGTCCCTGGCAGATACCAATCCACATGGCACTGTCATAGGAAGCCTCTTTCGGTCCTTTCTTACCATCCGGTTTGCCCAGATCTGTCACCAGAAGAAATATACCCGTAAGCAAAAAACCTGTTCCCGGCACGATCTGCGATTCTGCTGACAGAAGAGCCAGGCGTCTTCCTGTAAGTCCCAGAAGTACCGTAGGGATCATGGAAACCGCAAGCAATGCGCCAAGCTTCCGATATGTTCCCGTCACTATCCTCGCATAACCCAGTCTCGCACCTGTCCTTTTATTATGGATATAAAGATTCAGATTGCCAAGAATATCCATAAACATTCCAAGAAGCCCCAACCCGATCTTCTTAAGATCTTTGCGAAACAGAAAGATGATTGCTGCAGCAGTTCCCAGATGAAGGATTGCTTCCGGCAGTAATCCGGTTTCATGGCTGATTCCCATATATTGTTCCAGTATACACAGATGTCCCATACTGCTGACAGGAAGAAACTCCGTCACAGCCTGAATGACAGCTAATAAAATCAAATATACAACTATCATAAAACTGATTCCTTTTCTATTGATCATTCCGTCAGGTTCTTTATCTGTTCTGTTTCCTGACAATTACTGTTATTATATCACACTCGCTGATAGTTGACAACAAAAAAGCCCCTGGCTGTAAAACAGCCAGGAACCCTGTGTCTGGACATATATGAGTTATATTCTCAATTATTATTTATTCTTAAGATATTCATCGATACCTTTGGCACCGGCTTTACCAGCACCCATGGCAAGAATAACAGTAGCTGCACCTGTAACAGCATCACCACCGGCATATACGCCGTCTTTGGATGTCTTGCCTGTTTCTTCTTCAGCAACGATACATCTTCTCTTATTGATCTCAAGACCTTTAGTTGTAGAAGAAATAAGCGGGTTAGGAGAAGTACCAAGAGACATGATAACTGTATCTACATCCATGTCATACTCGGATCCTGCAATTTCAACCGGACGACGTCTTCCGGAAGCATCCGGCTCGCCAAGTTCCATCTTAACAACCTTCATACCTTTTACATGGCCATTCTCGTCAACAAGGATTTCCTTCGGGTTTGTAAGAAGATCGAAAATGATTCCTTCTTCTTTAGCATGATGAACTTCTTCTGCTCGTGCAGGAAGTTCTGCTTCACTTCTTCTGTATACGATATGTACTTCAGCACCAAGTCTTAAAGCTGTTCTTGCTGCATCCATAGCAACGTTACCACCGCCTACAACTGCTACTTTCTTACCAGCTGCGATCGGTGTGTCATAAGAATCATCAAAAGCCTTCATCAGGTTGCTTCTTGTAAGGTATTCGTTGGCAGAGAATACACCGCTTGCATTCTCACCCGGAATACCCATGAACATTGGAAGTCCGGCACCGGAACCGATGAATACAGCTTCAAATCCTTCATCCTCGATCAGCTGATCGATTGTTGTGGACTTACCGATAACTACGTTAGTCTCGAATTTAACACCTAATTCTTTAACTTTCTCGATCTCTTTCTTAACAACTTTCTGTTTAGGCAGACGGAACTCCGGAATACCGTAAACAAGAACACCGCCAAGTTCATGAAGAGCCTCGAATACAGTTACATCATATCCTGCTTTCGCAAGGTCACCTGCACAGGTAAGTCCGGAAGGACCGGAACCGATAACTGCAACCTTATGTCCGTTCTTCACTTCTGCTCCTGCCGGTTTAATGTCATGCTCCAGAGCATAATCTGCAACAAATCTCTCCAGTTTGCCGATAGAAACGGCTTCGCCTTTGATTCCGCGGATACATTTACCCTCGCACTGGGATTCCTGAGGACATACACGTCCGCAGATAGCCGGAAGCGCGGAAGATAATCCGATCACTTTGTATGCTTCTTCGATCTTTCCTTCTTTGATCTGTTCAATAAATCCTGGAATATTGATGGATACCGGGCAGCCTTCCACACATTTCGGTTTCTTGCAGCCTAAGCATCTCTGTGCTTCTTCCATTGCTTCTTCCTGATTATATCCAAGACAAACTTCTTCAAAGTTTGTTGCACGTACCTTCGGATCCTGTTCTCTTACAGGAACTTTCTTTAACATCTTTGCATCTGCCATTACTTGTCACCTCCACAATGTCCGCATCCGCCATGATGGGTATCACCTTCCTGAAGTTTCAGTAATGCACGTCCCTCTTCAGTCTTATACATCTGGCTTCTCTTCATAGCCTGATCGAAATCAACAAGATGTCCGTCGAATTCCGGTCCGTCTACACATGCAAATTTAATCTCATCGCCAACCTGAAGACGGCATGCTCCGCACATACCTGTTCCGTCAACCATGATAGGATTCATGCTGACAATTGTATGAATGCCAAGCTTTTTGGTAAGAAGACAGACAAATTTCATCATGATCATCGGTCCGATCGCTACACAGACATCATAGTGTTTGCCTTCATTTGTTACCAGATCCTCAAGAGTCTTGGTAACCATACCGGAACGTCCATAGGAACCATCATCTGTTGTAACATACAGATTGGAAACTTCACCAAGTTCCTTCTCAAGAATAACCATATCCTTTGTCTTGGAGCCAAGGATAACATCTGCTGTGATACCGTGTTCATGCAGCCATTTAACCTGTGGATAAACAGGTGCTGTACCAACACCGCCGGCAACAAATACCATTTTCTTTTTCTTTAATTCTTCAATATCTTCGTGAACGAACTCAGATGGACATCCAAGAGGTCCTACGAAGTCACGGAAAGAATCTCCTGCTTTTAATTCAGACATCTTAATGGTAGATGCACCGATCTCCTGGAATACGATTGTAATCGTTCCCTCTTCACGGTCATAGTCACAAATGGTAAGCGGAATTCTCTCACCTTTCTCGTCCATCTTTACAATAATAAATTGTCCTGGCTGGCAATGGCTTGCAACACGTGGTGCGTGTACAACCATAAGATGGATCTTAGCTGCCAGTGTCTCAGCTTTTAAAATCTTATACATGGTTTTCCTCCTCGCAAATAATAAACCTTTAATAATAATACGCCAAAATCTGACATATGGCAAGGGTTGATTTATAATACGGGCAAGAAATTTTTATCTTTTGCAGTCAAATTCTCTCTATTGTCTCAACAACTAATTTCGTTTTTTATATTAAACAATATTTTCGGACTATATTAGTCCTATTTACAATATCGTATTTTATTCCAACAGTTTATTTGTAATCATTTTTTTCTATCAGTTCATATAATTTTGCCAGTGCTTCTTTAATTCCTCCAACTTCATCAATCAAGCCTTCCCTTACCGCTTCCTTTCCCTCCAGCATGGTTCCCACATCTTTCACCAGCTGAGTTGTGTCCAGCATCAGTTCTTCCAGGCGCTGCTGGGATGCTTTGGAATGTTCGGAGATAAATGTTGTAATACGATCCTGAATTTTTTCCATATTCCGGTATGTCTGTGTCACACCAATAAACATACCACTGGAACGAACCGGATGTATCACCATAGTCGCACTTGGGACTACAAAAGAATAGTCAGCAGAAACAGCCATGGGAACTCCTATGGAATGACCGCCACCCAGAACCAGTGATACCGTAGGAATACTCAATGACGCGATCATCTCTGCAATGGCAAGTCCAGCCTCCACATCTCCCCCGACTGTATTGAGCAAAATCAGGAGTCCTTCAATTTCCTCATCATCTTCAATAATCGCAAGTTTCGGCAGCACATGTTCATATTTGGTTGTTTTTGAATGAGATGGTGCTGACTCATGGCCTTCCACTTCCCCGATAATCGTCAGAAGTTCCACTTTATGCTTTCTGGAATTACTGTCAAGAACTACCTGCCCCATCTCTTTTATCTGTTCATTTTGTGTATTTTCTCTTTTCAGATTCTGCTCTTTTCCTGAATCTATGTTCTCCTGTTCATCCACAGTCAGATCTTCATCTGAAAAATCTTCATCATTTTTTCTCTGCCGCTCATTTTGGTATCTGCACATTTCCGCATATTCATCCAAAACTCCCAGCTCTCTTTTTTCTGTTTCTGATTTTCCATAATCTTTTATAATATCCCGCATAAAAATACCTCCAAGATTTTATTCCTGGAGGTATTATGTACTAATTTTTTTTATTTTATTCCGCACTGTCCTTGGTAACCAGTTTTACTTCTACAGGAATAGACTTCTCAACTGTCTCTCCCTCTGCCAGAGTAATTGCTGTATCTACAGCTGTTTTACCCATCTGGTCTGGCTGCTGCGCGACTGTTGCAAGCATTTTTCCCGCTTTTACAGCAGCAACCGCATCATCTGTAGCATCAAATCCGACAATCTCAATATCTTTTCCGGTTGCAGCAATTGCCTCTAAGGCACCAAGTGCCATCTCATCGTTATGTGCAAATACACCTTTGATAGAACCATTTGCCTGAAGTAAGTTCTCCATAACAGTCATACCTGTTGCACGGTTAAAATCTGCTGTCTGGCTTCCTGTTACATCCAGTTTCTCATCAGCTACTTCATGGAAACCTGCACCTCTGTCTATAGTTGCGGAAGCTCCGGTTGTTCCCTGAAGTTCCGCTACCGGTGTACCTTCACCAATCGTTTCTACCAGATACTCTGTTGCCATTTTTGCACCTGCTACGTTATCAGATGCAATCTGGCAGTCTACATCAACACCATTCACAACACGGTCTACAGAAATAACCTTGATACCTTTCGAAATCGCATCCTTTACTGCCGGAGCGACTGCATCAGAGTCTACCGGATTTACGATCAGAACAGATACATTTCTGGAAATCAGGTCTTCTACGTCATTGGTCTGTTTTGCAGCATCATCACCTGCATCAACCGTGATCAGTTCTGCACCTTTTTCTTCTGCTTCTGCCTGTGCACCCTCTGCGAGGCTTACAAAGAACGGGTTATTTAATGTAGATACGGACAATCCAATTGCTCCGTTTCCTACGACTCCATTTTCACCAACTTCAGCTGTTCCCTCGCCGTCAATAGTAATAATCTGGCATCCTGCTGTGGAAGATAACATTGCACACGCAGCTGTCAGAGCTACGATCTTCTTTATTTTCATTTCGAAATCCCTCCTGTATATTATTAACCGGATAAAGTAAGTCCCCTTGCTCCAACTTCGAAAAAACAATAAACACAATGGACAGGAACTTGCTTATAATATCCGCTTGATGTACCCAGACTGCTGTTCTTATCCCCTCAGCAGCCTGAATATGTAATTTTCTTATGTTCTGATTAACGATTTCTGTCAGAAAGTACGGCGATCAGAATGACGATACCTTTTACTACATCCTGATAGTAAGAAGAAATACCAAGAATATTCATACCATTATTTAAAACTGCGATGATCAAAACACCGACCAGTGTTCCCTGAATTTTACCACGTCCACCGCTCATACTGGTTCCACCAAGAGCTGTTGCTGCGATAGCATCCATTTCATATCCGTCACCCAGGGTAGGCTGAGCGGAATTCAATCTGGAAAGAAGAATCAGACCGGAAAGAGCAGACATGAAACCTGAAATTCCATAAACTATGATCTTTGTTTTGTCAATGTCAACACCAGCAAGACGTGCACATTTGCTGTTACTTCCTGTTGCATAGATACGTCTTCCAAATGTTGTTTTGTTCAGCATAAAATAAAATGCAATAAACGCAAGTACAAAAAGAATTACAGGAATCGGAATGCGGAATATGTTTCCTTTTCCTACCAATTTCAGTGCAAAGCTGTCACCAAGATTGGAAATTGGTTTTCCATCCATAAAGATCATAGTCAGTCCACGGTAAACAGTCATTGTAACAAGAGTTGCGATAAATGCCTGCAGGCGGCCTTTTGTAACAAGGACACCACTGACAAGGCCAAGACCTGTTCCAATTATCAGCGCAAGAATCATTGCCGGTACAACCGGAAATCCACTTGCGATCATTCCTGCGCAGAGTGCAGTGGATAACCCTAAAATAGAACCAACAGACAGGTCAATCGCATCTGTCAGGATTACACACGTCATACCAAATGCAATAAATCCATTAATAGAAGACTGTCTTAACAGTGACAAAAAGTTACTCCATGTGCGGAATTCCGGACTTACGATGCCTATTCCCACAACAAGAACGATCAATGCAATAAATGCACCATATTCCTGAACGTATTCAGATACGCTTTTTTTCTTAGTTTCCATTAAATTGTACCTCCCGTAGCCAATGTCATTACTCTTTCCTGATTTGCTTCCTCATAGGAAATGATTCCTCTTACTTCGCCCTCACGGACAACCATGATATTATCACTCATTCCAAGTACTTCCGGCAGTTCTGAAGATACCATAATGATTGCAACTCCCTGTGCTGCCAGTTTATTGATAATACTGTAAATCTCTTTCTTTGCTCCGATGTCCACACCTCTGGTAGGCTCATCCAGAATCAATATCTTTGGATTTGTAAGGATCCATTTTGCAAGAACAACTTTCTGCTGATTACCACCACTTAAATTGTTACATTCATGATATGCTCCAAAGCATTTGATGTGCAGGTCTTTGATTGCTTCTGCCACCATGTTCTTCTCTGCTTCTCTGGAAATTACAGATGATTTGGAAATACGTCTCAGATTACAAAGAGAAATATTCTCCCGGATGCTCTTATCAAGCATCAGCCCCTCTGTTTTTCTGTCCTCTGTGATAAATCCAATTCCATGCTCCATTGCCTGACGGGGATTGGAAATCTTTACCTCTTTTCCGTCAATTTCAATGGTACCGCTCTCATAAGAAAGATTTCCAAAGATTGCCTGCATGATTTCCGTTCTTCCTGCCCCCATCAGGCCGGAAACTCCAAGCACTTCCCCTGCGCGTACAGAGAAATTTACATCATGGAATGTCCCCTTTCTGGTCAGTCCTTTTACTTTCAAAACCTCTTTGCCGATTTTTACATTCCTGGACGGATAACGCTCACCAATCTCACGTCCGATCATCATTTTGACAATCTCATTCATGTTTGTTTCCGGAATGTTTTTCACACCAATATAAGAGCCATCCCTCAGAACCGTAATTCTGTCACACAGTTCAAAAATCTCCTCCATACGGTGTGAGATATACACCATGGACACACCTTTCTTTCTCAGAGATTCAATAACCTTGAACAATGCTGCTGTTTCACTCTGTGTCAATGCAGCTGTTGGCTCATCCATAATGATAACCTTTGCATCCGCCATCAGTGCTTTACAGATCTCTACCATTTGCTGCTGTCCTACAGAAAGCTCTGCCATAACTGTCTTAGGAGAGATATTCACTCCCAGAATATTCAGTGCTTCCTGTGCTTTTTTCTGCATCGCTTTCTTGTCGCAGATTCCGAATCTTCCATGAATTTCTTTTCCCATAAACAGGTTTTCTTCTACTGTCAGATCAAACATAACGTTTAACTCCTGGTAGATAAAGACGATTCCTGCTTTCTCAGCTTCCTGCGGATTCTTGTAATTTACTTCTTTTCCGTCAACAAGCACAGTTCCTGCATCTTTGGTATAAACACCTGTTAGAATTTTCATCAGAGTTGATTTACCGGCTCCGTTCTCACCCATCAGTGCATGAACTTCGCCGCTCTCCAGTGTGAAGCCAGCTTGCTTCAGTACCTGGTTGGAACCGAATGATTTATCGATCCCACGCATCTCAATTCGCATTACTTTTGCCCCCTTTTATTTATTAGCAGTCTCACTGTCTTCTTTTCTATCCGAAAATACAGCCGGACTGCAGGATGATGTTTGCATAAGGAGTAGTTTCTCCGCTGCGGATTACTGCTTTACAATTCTCTGTTCTCTTCTTTAATTCTGTATGTGAAACAAATTCAATTTCTATTTTCTGTCCTGTTTCCTGCTCGATTTTTTTAAATAACTGTTCAATTTCTTCAAGCATCTCCGGATTCTGCTCACAAATTTCTTCAGCAAGCACGATTTTCTCAATCTTCATATCTTTTGAAACCGGTTTCAAAACATCCATAAAAGAAGGTTTTCCAAATTCAATTGCAAGATCAATCCTCTCTGTTGTGTCCGGTATCGGCAGACCGCAGTCACCGATAGCAAGAGTATCTGTGTGTCCCATATAGGCCAATACTCTTGCGATATCACTGTTTAAAATTCCAAGTCGTTTCATGCTATTTATTTAACTCCTTTTCAACTTCTTCTCGTGTCGGCATTCCTGTCTGTGCTCCAAACTTCTCTGTGGAAAGACTGGCCGCTGTGTTTGCAAAACGGAGTGCACTCTCCAGATCAGCATTCTCTGCAAGCATGGTACAAAATGCACCGTTTAATGTATCGCCTGCGCCTGTTGTATCTGCAACTTTTGCAGGACGAACCGGCACATGAACAATTGTACCGTCTTTCTTAGCCGCTGCCACGCCGTCAGATCCCAGTGTGATCACAAGTTTCTCAGGATACGCTTTGAGTAATTCTTCTGTGCTTGTATCTGCACCAAATAATATTTTAGCTTCATGTTCGTTCGGTGTCAGCCATGTTATTTTCTCCAGAACTTCTTTTTTCACTTCTCTTGCAGGTGCCGGATTTAATACAATTTTGATTCCATTTTCATGGCAGATATTTACTACATATTCTACAGTTGCTTCCGGAATCTCATGCTGCAGAACCACATAATCTGATTTCAGCAGATCTTCTTTGATACTGTCAACATATTCGCAGTCAACCTTTCCATTCGCACCTGAAACTACGATAATTGTGTTATCATTCTCACCTACTGTGATGATTGCAAGTCCTGTTGGTACACCTGCGATTTTTCTGATGTTTCCTGTCTTAACCCCGTTCTCTGCAAGGTTATCGATCAGTGCCTGTCCATGACTGTCATCACCAACACAGCCAAACATCTCTACATCTGCGCCGAGTCTTGCCATTGCCACTGCCTGGTTTGCACCTTTTCCGCCAGGAATGTAACTTAACGTGTCACCATGAAGTGTCTCTCCCTTCAACGGAATTCTCTCTGCAGTTACTGTCTGATCCATATTGATGCTTCCTATAACTGAGATTTTCATATTCTCATCCTCCTTGTTTTTATATTTATCATATGACGGTTGCTTTCCATAAACCAACACATGCTTATTTCATAATTGTTGTTTCTCTTTTTATTAAAGTTACCGGAAATTTATTCACCCGCATTACTCTGCCTCCGGTTGCATAACTGATAATGCACTGTACTGCAGTCTTTCCCATGTCCGCAATTGGCTGTCGGATTGTCGTAAGTTCCGGTGTTATCAGATGTGCCAGTGCCACGTTATCAAACCCTATAATCTGCACATCCTCCGGAATCTGATATCCGTGATGTCTCAAGACTTTGAACACAGAAATCGCTACCATATCATTACAGGAAATGATTCCGTCAACTGCCGGATATCTATTCAGGATTTCCTCTGCCACCAGCTGTCCCTGATCAAAACTGTATTCACATTCCAGGTTCTGGACTTCCCGTCCGTACTGTTTGCAGGTATCTACATATCCCCGATATCTGTCTCTGGCACTGGAATACTTCTGTGGTCCGGAGATATTTACGATATTTCTGCATCCACACTGGATCAGATGTCTGGCTGCCAACTTTCCACCTTCATAATGGTCAGCTTCCACAAAAGCCACTTCTCCATCTGCATGAATACGTCTGTCCACAGCCACCACCGGAATACCGCAGTCTTTAACTTCCGCGTCAATTTCCTCATTGTTCGTCATAAGAATAATTCCGTCTGCGTTCATTCTGGAAAGCATTCGGATACTCTCTTTCTCTTTTTCAGGTTTGTTCTCAGAGTAACACAACGTCATCCGGTATCCCCGGGCATATGCTTCGCCTTCAATTACCTTCGCCATTTCTGTGAAGAATGGATTCTCAATATCCGGGGCAATCACGCCGATGATCCTTGATGATTTCTTAAACAGGGAGCGGGCAACCTCATTAGGTTTGAAACCCGTTTCAGAAATTGCATTTAAAACCCTTTGCATTTTTTCTTCATCTACTTTTGCTGTTCCGTTCATTACTCTGGATACGGTAGAAGGAGAAACTCCTGCCAGTTTTGCTACATCTCGAATACTTGTCATTCCTGTTCGCCTCCTGTTGTTGTGTATTTTTTCTTTTGAAACCCGTTTCAAGATGGTTTCATTATACCATTTCCCCAATTAATGTCAATGTGATTTTCAGTTAAAAATGCTTTTCGGCGTTTATTACAGATTTCAGGTTAAAGAATTATACAATATAACTGATAAATTTTCAGATACTATAACAGAAAATGACCTTTTTCATATGCCAGCTATCTTATAGCAATCCTCTTAAATGCATTATTTATGAGGATTGCTATAGTCATACATACAAAAAGGTCATTTTCTCATTAATCAATATTATTCAATCATTCGTTCCAGTTTGTCCAAACGTCAGTTACGTCGTCATCCTCATCTAACAGATCCAGTGTTCTCTGAAGATCCTTGAGAGCCTGCTCATCTGTGAGATCTACATATGTCTGAGGGATCATGGCAACCTGTGCTTCTGCGATCGGCGCACCTGATTTCTCGATTTCCTCACGGACTGCACTGAAGTCATCCGGTGCTGTAAGTACTTCATAGCTGTCTTCTTCTTCGTTGAAATCTTCTGCACCCGCGTCCAGAGCAAGCATCATCAGCTCATCAGCGTCCATTTCGCACTCTTCTTTGTCGATAATGATCTGACCTTTCTGGTCGAACATGTAGGACACACATCCCTGAGTACCGATGCTTCCGTTACCTTTTGTAAATGCGTTACGTACATTACCTGCTGTACGGTTCTTGTTATCTGTCAGAGTCTCAACGATGATCGCAACACCATTCGGACCATAACCTTCGTATACTGCCTTCTCATAATTGTCTGCGGAATCAGCGCCTGCAGCTTTTTTAATACCACGGTCAATAGTATCGTTTGGCATATTATTTGCTTTTGCCTTTGCAATCACATCACGAAGCTTACTGTTGTTGTTTGGATCCGGACCACCGGCTTTAACAGCCATAACCAGCTCACGTCCGATTACTGTAAAAATCTTACCCTTCTTTGCATCGTTTTTCTCTTTCTTATGCTTAATGTTCGCAAATTTTGAATGTCCTGACATCTTTCTTTCTCCTTTTGTTAATTATTTTTATCTGCTGCTGTTTATACAGCAACATTATTATCCCGCTCTACCTTCACCTTGCCTATAGTCTTATTGCCAACAGACAAAATCGTAAAGCAGTATCCAATCGCTTTTATAGTCGTATCAATATCCTTATTTGTGGGAATATGTCCCATAATGTTTGTAAGATAACCATTCAGCGTCTCAAATTCCGTATCACCGAAATCTGCATCCAGTTCCTCTTCCACATCCTCCAGATAAGCGAGTCCGTCAATGATCAGACTGTTATCTTTCTGTGCACGTATGGTAATTTCATCCTCATCATACTCATCCAGGATATCCCCGACGATCTCCTCCAGAATATCTTCCATGGTGACAATTCCGGCAGTCTGTCCATACTCATCTACAACAATCGCCATATGAATCTTCCGGGCCTGCATGGTGTGAAAAAGATCTCCGATTCCTCTTGTCTCAGGGATCAGGGATGCCTGGCGGATAATTCCGGGCAATTCCTTCAGCGGTTTGAATTTCGCCCACGGATTCTGAGTCATAAATTTAAGCGCATCTTTATAATGAACGATTCCCTTGATATTGTCAATATTCTCTTCATATACCGGATAACGGGAATTCCCCTCTTCCAGCATGGTATCGATCATATTCTTGAGCAATATCTCCTCATCAAAAGCTACCACATTCTTTCTGTGAGTCATGATATCATGAGCTTCTGTCTCATTAAAAGATATGATATTCTGGATCATCTCCGCTTCATTCTCCTCAATGACACCCTGTTCATGAGCCTCACCCACAATGGAAATAATCTCTTCTTCTGTGACTGCCTTTTCTGTACGGTTTATCTCCACGCCAAAAGGCACTGCCGCCAGTCTGGCGATCCAGGTAACAGACACAGTAAAAGGTTTCAGCAGTTTTACCCAGAAATGTACCAGTTTCAGATACTTATACGCATAGGACTCCGGATGGTAGGTACCGACCCGCCGAAAAGTCAGAATACCAATTGCAGCAAGAAAAATCACACACAATGCCATCACCAGGATCAGTGCAGGCACATGCTTTATGTATGGATGAAATATATCCACAACATATGGAACCAGAAAAGTACCAAAGCAGATACCGCATGCCATTACGATCAGCGGGATCGCATTGACAAACTGTGCAGGTTTGTCGATCAATGCCATCAGCATCTGTGCTTTTTTATCGCCTTCCTCTGCTTTCTTCTGTGTATCGTTCTCACTTATGTTTCTCAGTGCTGCAGCAAATCCGTAAAAAATCCCATTCAGCCACAGCAGCAACAGCAAAACAAATAAGCCCCAGAGGGGCATACTACTGCCATCTTCCATTATATTAATCAGTCTCCTCCATATTGAATACGCGTAGTTACTGGTAAAATATATCACTTTCTCCTGTATCCGTCAAGATATTGCCATGTAACAAAAGCTTATAACACACTAAAAAATGTAAATTTCCTGTGTAAAAAAACACATTACCACTTGCAGAGCGAATGACAGCCGAATTTACCTTCTACGACGAAATCCGGAAAACACAGCTTTTTAAAAGGTAAGCTCCAGACTGATCTCAAGTGCATGATTCACCCTGTCCAGCATCGCATCATCCAGATGGCAGACCTTATCCTTCAGTCTTCTTTTATCTATAGTACGAAGCTGCTCCAGCAAAATTACAGAATCCTTTTCAATTCCGTATAGTTCCGCATTAATCTCAATATGTGTAGGAAGCTTAGCCTTATTCATTTTTGATGTAATAGCAGCACAGATCACTGTAGGACTGTGCCGGTTGCCAACATTATTCTGAATGATAAGGACCGGTCGGATTCCGCCCTGTTCGCTCCCCACCACAGGGCGAAGATCTGCATAAAATATATCCCCTCTTTTAATTACCACACAATTCACACTCCGATTCTTTCCGGTTTCATAAAAGAAACCTTGTTTTAGAATAAAGTATTTCCATCTTTTTCTTGTGTATACATGCGTGGTATATAAAAACATTGCTGCCTGCTCCTTCCTTCGCAGCCTCAGAGTTACTGTTCATTTCGTAGGCAGCAGTTTATCTCATTTTTCTTTCATATTATGTTATACTTCGATTTCTTTCCCGTCTTTGATATAAACCCTCGGAACACGGGGACTGATATCACAGGCAAATTCATAGGAAAATCTGCCGCAGAGATCCCCGATTTCCTCAATACTGATAAATTCATCACCATCTCTGCCAATAAGCGTTACCTCATCGTTTTTCTTAACATCATCAATCTCAGTCACATCCACCATGAACTGATCCATACAGACTCTTCCAAGGATCGGAGCTTTTTTCCCATGAATCAGAACCCAGCCTTTATTGGAAAGCTGTCTGGAATAACCATCTGCATAACCCACAGGGATAGTAGCCACACGAAGCTTCTTATCTGCCACATAAGTGCCGCCATAACTGATCGCAGCCCCTGCCGGAACATCTTTTACATAAGTCACATGACTTTTAAGTTCCATTACAGGTGCAAGCTTCACAATGTCTCTCTCCACCTCAGAAGAAGGATAGATTCCATAAATCGTAATACCTGCACGGACAATACTCAGATTTGCTTCAGGCACACGGATGATACCTGCACTGTTAGAACAGTGATGCAGAGGAATTTCCACTCCGGCCTCATCTACACGTCGGGAAAAATCCTGATATCGTTTCAGTTGTACCATGGCCGGACTTCTGTCATACTCATCTGCCCTTGCAAAATGAGTAAACATACCTTCGATCTCAAGATTTGGAAGTTCGGAAATCTTTTTAACTTCTTCTACACTTTCCGGTGTATCTGCAAAACCGATTCTGGTCATTCCTGTGTCCAGCGCAATATGGATATGTACAGTTTTATCCTGCAAAACCGCTTCTTTGGAAAGCTTCTTCGCCTCCTCATACTCGCACACTGCAGGACGGATATCATAACGGACAAGTTCAGGATAAAATTCGTCAAAAACAATTCCAAGGATCAGGATTGGTTTTGTAACCCCGGCTTCACGCAGATGAATTGCCTCTTCTGCAGTTGCAACTGCAAATCCCCAGATATAATCATAATCCTCGATCAGATGCGCGACAGGTACTGCGCCGTGTCCGTAAGCATCAGCCTTTATAACTGCGATCATCTTTGTATCTTCTGCAATATTCTTTCTCATTTCCCGGAAATTATGCTCTACAGCATCCAGTGAAATAATTGCTTTAACTCTGCTATCTTTCTTCATAATAATTTTCCTCTGTTATTTTATATATTGATATCCCCGGACCATTCCCAATCCCGCTGTTTCTAATGATGTACTGGAATACGTCTGAAAAAGGCTTTACGCAAGATGTGCGTTACAATTTGCGGGAATGATTTTTCAAACACGCTCCGGGATATTATCTCAGTATTTCCGGCAAAAAACGGATGATATCTCCTGCTGTCATTCCTCTTTGCCCCACTTTCCCGGCTGCCTGATCACCTGCAAGTCCATGAACATACACTCCAAGAGCTGCCAGCATAACAGGCGAAAGTTTCTTCTCGGCAGCCAGATACATACATTGTATTCCTGCAAGCACACCGCTTAACACATCTCCGCTTCCGGCAGTAGCCATTCCGGCATTTCCTGAGAGATTCAGATACATTTCTCCGGAAGCATCTGCCACCACTGTGCAGGCGTCCTTCAAAATGCAGACCGCACCGGATTCTTTTGCATAATCTGCCGCAGTCTGTGCCAGACAATCCTGGATCTCACTGATCCCCTTTCCACACAGACGGCTCATCTCGCCAATATGCGGCGTCAGGATAACATGTTCTCCGATAAAACGTTTCCAGCTCTCATGAACTGACAACAGGTTCAGGCCATCTGCATCCAGGATAACTGTTTTTTTACACCGGGCAGCCTCTGACAAAAACCACTGGGCTCTTTCCCTGCTCTGTGCACTGGTTCCAAGACCAGGACCGATCACTGCCACATCACACCAGTCGAACATTTCCTGATTCTTTTTCTCATCAAAATCGCAGGTGACCATAGCTTCCGGCAGCAATGTCTGCAGCGGAATCCGATTTGCTTCCACAGTCTGGATCTTTACCATTCCCGCAGCACTTTTCAGAGCGGCAGCAGCACTCAGATATGCTGCTCCGCACATTCCCTCACTGCCTGCCACAAGGAGAACCTTTCCAAATGTTCCTTTATTTCCGTATGGAACTCTCTCCGGAAGCATCTCCAGATCTCTTTGTTCCAGATGATGCATGCAAATCTTCTCTCCGGGTATGGGATAAATCCCAATATCCTCAACGATGATCTCACCGCCATACATGCGTCCCGGATAAAAACACAGCCCTCTTTTGCGAAAAGCAAACGTGACCGTAAGATCTGCCCGAAAAGCAATCCCCTTCTCAAATCCGGTATCTGAGTCAATTCCGGATGGGATATCCACAGCCACTTTATACGCAGATGTCTGGTTCATTGCACTGATCAGTTCCGCATACTTTCCCTCCACAGATCTGCTCAGTCCAACCCCCAAAATGGCATCTACTATAGTAGTATATTCATCCGGTTTCAGGTTATGCACACGCGGAACCTGATAATACTCCGCAGTCCGAAGCTGCCCCGCAGTCTCTGCAGTCATTCTTTCTTCCTTACCTGCAACATAATACCAGGTTCTGATACCCTGCAGATGAAGCAGCCTGGCAATTGCGAGTCCGTCTCCACCATTATTGCCTGTTCCGCAGACTACAAGGATTTTTTCTTTTCCCCTGTCCTTTAGCCGCTGCATGATCTCCTCTACTGTCTTTAATGCCGCTCTTTCCATAAGCACCAGGGATGGGAGTCCGGCTTTCTGAATCGTATTATGATCCAGTGCCTTCATCTCATCCGCAGTTACAACCTCTCTCATCTGTTCACCTCCTGTTGGAACTTCTATCGCTGTAGGCGATTTTCAATAGAATTGCTACAGTAATCATGAAGGTACCAAACAGTCAGGAATGCTATAACAGAAAGGCTGTGATCAGATGACCACAGCCTTGTGTTTCACAGTTATCCCTTACATTCCTTCGTGTTCCTTCCTGTATTCACTCAGATTATAGGATAAAGTCATAAGGCTCTCTGAAAGATGTACATTCTCTACCATTACATCCTCCGGAGCATCCAGATCAATATGTGCAAAATTCCAGATTGCCTTAATTCCATTATCAATTAAAATCTTCGCCATCTCCTTGGCTTTATTCTTTGGAAGAGTCAGGATCGCGATCTCAACCTCATTCTCCTTCAGAAACAGAGGAAGATCACTTAACATCTGAATCTCAATCCCACGGACTGCGATTCCCTCAAGAACAGGATTCACATCAAAAATACCAACCAGCCTAAAGCCGCGTTTCTCAAAATCCACATAGTTAGCCAGTGCCTGCCCCAGATTACCGGCACCCAGAATAATCATCGGATGTACAGTATCCAGCCCAAGGATCTTGCCGATCTCTGTATACAAATAACGTACATTATAGCCGTAACCCTGCTGACCAAAACCACCGAAATTATTTAAGTCCTGACGAATCTGGGAAGCTGTCACATGCATTTTCTTGCTGAGATCATTGGAAGATATACGCTCTACATTCTCTTCCATCAGCTCACCGAGATAACGGTAGTAGCGTGGAAGACGCTTAATTACCGCCTTTGAAATTTCTTTAGCTTCCACAAATTTACCCTCCTTAATTTGTCTATGTCAATTATACCCAGATGTTATTTTATTGTCAAATTAAATCTGTACTTTTTGCCCAAATATTTCTGCGTTTTTTATCAATTACGCTCTAAAACACACCTCAGAATGGCATATTCTTATCCGTATATAAATCTGACAGATATTTTTTACTGCAAATACTTTCAAAAACAGATATTTTCGATTATAATAATACGCGGACAAATTACAAACGGAGGAATTCCTATGATTTTATCATGTCAAAACATCTGTAAATCCTTTGGCGAAAAGATTATCCTTGAAGACGCCAGTTTCCATATAGAAGACCGTGAAAAAGCAGCTCTCATCGGCAATAACGGTGCCGGCAAAACTACTCTGCTGCGTATCATCATGCACGAGATCTCACCGGACTCCGGAAATGTGGTTCTTGCCAAAGACAAAAATATAGGATATCTTGCCCAGTACCAGGATATCCACGGACACCATACTATTTACGAAGAACTTATCTCCACAAAACAGCATATCATTGATATGGAAAACCGTCTGCGTTCCCTGGAGCAGGAAATGAAAACCACCACAGGAGATGCGCTGGACAGCCTGATGAACACATATACAAGACTGAGCCATCAGTTTGAACTGGAGAACGGTTATGCATACAAGAGTGAGATCATGGGCGTATTAAAAGGTCTTGGTTTCACTGAAGAAGATTTCGAACGCCAGATTGAAACACTTTCCGGCGGCCAGAAGACCCGTGTAGCCCTCGGTAAACTGCTTCTCTCAAGCCCTGATATCCTCCTTCTTGATGAGCCTACCAACCATCTGGATATGGAAAGTATTTCCTGGCTGGAGACTTATCTGCTGAATTATCCGGGCGCTGTATTTATCGTATCCCATGACCGTTACTTTCTTGACAAGGTCGTCACAAAAGTTGTGGAAATCGAAGCAGGTACCATGCGTATGTACAGTGGCAATTACTCTGCCTACGCTCTCAAAAAAGCCCAGCTGCGCGATGCTCAGTACAAAGCTTACCTGAATCAGCAGCGAGATATCAAACATCAGGAGGCTGTTATCGCCAAACTGAAATCTTTTAACCGCGAAAAATCCATCAAGCGTGCAGAAAGCCGTGAGAAAATGCTGGATAAGATCCAGCGGATCGATAAACCTGTAGAAATCCAGAATCAGATGCGCATTTCTCTGGAACCAAGATTTGTCAGCGGAAACGATGTCCTTACTGTTGAAAATCTTTCCAAGTCATTCCCGGGGCAGACACTTTTCAGTGATATTTCCTTCGAAATCAAGCGAGGAGAACGTGTTGCACTCATCGGCAACAACGGTACAGGCAAAACTACCATGTTAAAGATCATCAACGGACTGATCGATGCAGACGGCGGCAGATTTTCTCTTGGCTCCAAGGTTCAGATCGGCTATTATGATCAGGAACATCATGTCCTGCATATGGAAAAAACTATCTTTGAGGAAATTTCAGATACTTATCCGACCCTTACGGAAACAGAGATCCGAAACATGCTGGCAGCATTTCTTTTCACAGGCGACGATGTATTTAAGCTGATTTCCGCTCTTTCCGGCGGAGAAAGAGGCCGTGTATCTCTTGCCAAACTGATGCTCTCAGAAGCCAACTTCCTGATCCTCGATGAGCCCACCAACCATCTGGATATCGCATCCAAGGAAATTCTGGAAGAAGCATTAAACAGTTATACAGGAACTGTATTCTATGTTTCCCATGACCGATATTTTATCAACCAGACAGCTACCAGAATACTGGATCTCACCAATCAGGCAGTTGTAAATTATATCGGTGATTACGATTATTATCTTGAGAAAAAAGAAGAACTGACCGAGAAATATGCTCCGGCAGCAGCTCAGGCAGCAGCAGAAGCCAGACAGGCATCTGATAACAAACTTTCCTGGCAGCAGCAGAAAGAAGAACAGGCACGCCAGAGAAAGCGTGAAAACGAGCTCAGGAAAGTCGAAGCGCGTATCGAAGAACTGGAGACACGCGATAAGGAAATCGACGAGACCATGGTTCTCCCGGATGTCTGCACAAACGTGGCAGAATGTGCACGGCTCAGCAAAGAGAAGGCTGCGATCACCGAAGAACTTGAAGAATTATATGAAAAATGGGAAGAACTTGCGTAATGCAGGTTCTCCCCATTTTCTCATTTTAAGATATTATAAGATTTCATCCAGTTTTTCTCTGATTGCCAGAATGAACTCCTTGCTGTTCAGCACAGCCACATCTTCAAGAGAAGTGATAAGTGCAAGGTCTTTCGTCATCTTTCCGCTCTCGATCGTCTCCAGAGTTGCTTTCTCAAGCTTGTCTGCGAATTCCATCAATTCTTTATTGCCGTCCAGTTCGCCTCTTTTTCTCAGGGCACCAGTCCATGCAAAGATTGTTGCCACAGAGTTTGTGGAAGTCTCTTCCCCTTTCAGGTGGCGATAATAATGTCTCTGTACAGTTCCGTGAGCAGCTTCGTATTCATAATATCCCTGAGGAGATACCAGAACAGAAGTCATCATAGCCAGTGAACCGAATGCAGAAGAGACCATATCGCTCATAACATCACCGTCATAGTTCTTGCATGCCCAGATAAATCCGCCTTCCGCTTTCATAACACGCGCTACGATATCATCGATCAGACTGTAGAAGTATTCAATACCTGCTGCCTCAAATTTGTCCTTGAACTCATTCTCATAAATGGTTGCAAAAATCTCTTTGAAACGTCCGTCATATATCTTGGAAATGGTATCCTTTCCACCAAGCCACAGATTCTGCTTTGTATCCAGTGCATAATTAAAGCAGCATCTTGCAAAGCTTGTGATAGAATCGTCCAGATTATGCATACCCTGAAGAACACCCGGTCCTTCATAGTGATGGATCAACTCTTTTCTCTGCTGTCCGTCAGCACCTTCGAATACCAGATAAGCATCTCCCGGGCCGTCAATATACATTTCTGTATTCTTATAAACATCACCGTAAGCATGACGTGCGATAGTGATTGGTTTCTTCCAGTTTTTAACACATGGTTCGATTCCCTTCACTACAATCGGTGCACGGAAAACAGTTCCGTCAAGGATTGCACGGATGGTTCCGTTTGGACTCTTGTACATTTTCTTTAAGGTGTACTCTTCCATTCTTGCCTTATTGGGAGTGATAGTTGCACATTTCACTGCAACGCCGTACTTCTTTGTTGCTTCTGCCGCATCAACAGTTACCTGGTCATCTGTTTCATTTCTGTATTCCAGACCAAGGTCATAATACTCAGTATTCAAATCAATGTATGGAAGAAGAAGTTCATCTTTAATGATTTTCCAGAGAATTCTGGTCATCTCATCTCCATCCATCTCCACAAGTGGTGTCTGCATCTGAATTTTTTTCATGTTAATCCTCCTCTTTGGCTCTCATCCACTAAATTAACTATCATAATAGCGGAAAACAGACTGTTCGTCAATGCTTTTATGCACTAAAGCAATAACTAAAGTAATATTTGTTACTTTTAACTCTGTTTACAGTTCCATAAAATGCTCCAGGTCCAATTCGCCCCAGCCCTGCTGATTCTTTGGCAATCCCATATCTCTGGCACTTTCTTTCAGTTTCATCTTGATCTGAACATTGGTAAGTTCCGGATTCTTCTCCAGCATCAGTGCCGCTGCCCCGGAAACCAGCGGCGTAGACATGGAAGTACCGCTTTTCACCCCATATCCGTTATCTGCTCCCGGTGCACAGGCAAGTACGTGATTTCCGGGAGCGACCAGATCCGGTTTACAGATACACTCAAATGTAGGACCTCTTCCCGATATGGCAGTCCGTCCTGTAAGCAGGTCACTGGAACCCACTGTAATGATCTTACGGCTGCTCCCCGGTGCTGTTACGCTTCCCGCCCCGGGTCCCTGATTTCCCGCTGCAGCAATTACTACCATTCCCTCATCCCACAACTGTTCCACACCTCTGATCAGAATCCTGTGATCTTCTGCCCTCCTGCAGGTGGTTCCAACAGAAATATTAACCACACGTATCCCGTAATAATTCTTATTTTTCAGAATCCATCGAAAAGCCTGCAGCACATCTTCTTTTCTGCCATTTCCCATTCTGTCAAGCACTTTCAGAACGATCAGATCACATTCAGGCGCAATTCCTCTGATGCGCCCCTCAGAAGCCCTGCCGTCACCGCCAATGATTCCACATACGTGAGTTCCATGGGAATTATCATCATACGGCTTAATGCGATGTCCGATAAAATCATGAAACGCAAGTATTCTTCCTTTGAAATCTATATGAGGAAAAATCCCGGTATCCAGAACGCACACACCCACATGCTTCCCCGTATACCCGTAATCATCTGAATTCTTCATAAAAAATCCTCCGAATTACCTGAATAATAAAATCTTCATCTGTTCACCAGATTGATGCAAAGATTGTGAACAGATGCGTCTTACTTTAAGGTATTCGAAAGATTATATTTTCGTGTCCGGCAGTTTCTGCTGTCATATCTCTGTTTTTCTGTAAATAAAATGTATAAAACTTCCATGATATGCAGATACTTCTGATGTCTAAAAAACTGACATCAGGATCAAAAGGAATTATTAAGGAGACAAATCATGGCCGCATTATTATTAATACTGGTATTTCTACTCTTTCAGACCTTTGTCCTGCTCTGCTGTGTAGCTGCCGGAAATGATGCTGCATCTCAGGAAATCTCAGATCAGGAACAACTGGAATTTATCCGGGAATGGAAAAAAACACACTGCAGCAGCCCCGAAAAATAGCGGGCTGCTGCAGATTTCCAATTAACATTCTCTACATTACATAACAGTCATACCGTATGGCCTTTCCCTTTAATATGTAAGAAGGCTCTCTTCCGTCAAGATAGACGCTTTTGAGAGGACGTTTGACGATAATTCTGGAAGGTCCGGCTTTGATGGCAGCATCAAAAAGTTCTTTTTCCCCGGAACATGGAGGTTCAAGTTTCTGGATCAGCTGAAGCTTCTTGTTTATCAGACCGGATTTCTGCCGTCTGGGAAACATAGGATCAAGGTAGATCACATCTATGGGATCCATAAGTTTCCCCATACATTCCACGCTGTCACCTTCCACCAGTTTCATTCTGGCGGCAATATCTTTTAATACAGGATGCTTTCTGGCGCGCCGCAAAGCATCCTTCAAAAGTGCGGCGATCACCGGATTCTGTTCGTATAGCGTTACTTCATAACCATATGCTGCAAGAAGAAAACCATCCTCTCCCATACCTGCAGTGGCATCAATTGCTTTCAGATGTTCTCCCTCAGCTTTGGCCGCACGCACCAGCATTTCATGGGAAAGTCTTCCGTTGGTAACCCTGTGCAGCATTCCCTCAAAATCTCCCTGATAGGTCAGCCCATAGCCGGTAAGAGATACGCCCCTGGAGTCAAACATTACCGTCAGATGCTCTCCCGGTTTATCCATAACCGGAACATTGTTCTTTCTGGCAAATGATTCTGCCATTTCTCTTTGTCCGCCTTTCCCCAGGCAGACTGTTACGTTATCATTCATTTTTTTGTTTCTCCATTTTTCTTTTTTTATAGCAGTGCCATATGATACAGCATAAGTTTCTGCTCACACCAAGCTGCTTTAAACATACTCTTTTCAGAGAATGTAATAAAAGGGAGACTATACCATGATCATGATACATGTCTCCCTGATAAATATTTCTGTTTTCTGTTCAGTACCGCCCATCTGGAGCGTATTTGAAAATTCAGTTATCTGGCTACATCTGCCTCGGAAAGCATGAATCCTTCCCTGACCTTCTTCATCAGTGTCTTTGCCTTATCAACTGTAGTCTGGTCAGGAATCATGACATATGCTTTCTGACTCATGGAATATGGCTTCTGAGTATCTCCCGTTCCATCTGTGCTGTAAGACAATACCTGCCATGAGCCTCCCTCATCCAACTGTTTGCGGACAAGCGATGCTATAATATCATATGGAACATTGGTCTCAAAACAGCCGTCCAAACTGTCCATTACTGAAAGATAATTCTTAAGGAAAGCAGGCTGGGTTGCCTTATCTACTACACCCTGGATAACTGCCATCTGGTCACGGCCTCTCTGACGGTCCCCCTCCTTGAAAGCATAACGCTCCCGGGTGAATACCAGTGCCTGCTCACCATTTAAATGGTTTTCACCTTTATTAAAATGATATCCCTTGGTGTTCTGTGAATCAAACTCATAATCTGAATTAACAGTAATACCGCCAAGTGCGTCAATAATCTTCTCAAATCCTGCAAAATTAAGCCTGAAATAGTAGTTGATATTAATATCATATAACATATTCAGAGTATCCATACTTACATTTACGCCGTAAATTCCGGCATGGGTCAGTTTATCCGGCACACCATTTGAAATAGACAGCGGAACAAAATAATCTCTTGGCGTGGATACCATCAGGATCTGTTTTGTTCTGGTATTCACAGTAAGGATAATATTTACATCACTTCGGCTGGAAGCTGTCATTTCTCCTCTGGTGTCAATACCGCTCACATAGATTGTATACACTTCATCTGTCACTGCCGCATCTGCGGAACTGTTATCTGAAGTCTCTGTCGTGCTGCCGACAGCTTCAGTTACCTGCGGAGTCTTTCTCTGGACAACTGTTTCAACCTGAAGTGACGCGATCTCCCTGAGCTGGGAAGAGAAAGAAGAATAATTATCCATTTCATCCAGTACATCAAGATATGCCTGATTCAGAATGATCGCACCAGTAGTTCCATTATTTAAGCTGTCTGCAAGTTCAGACAGTCCACTATACTCATTCGTCTGAACATCACTGCCAAGTTCATAGTACATCTGCTGCAATGCCTGATCTGTATTATCCCTGTCAAGTTCGCTGAGGATACCAAATGTATAGCCGGATGCATCTGCCAGCTTCTGTGCAGGGTCATCCTCTTTCACATATACATTAATCTTCGTAATATCCTTATTCACACCTGTGATCGTATCCAGCGTGGAAACTGTTTTATAAATATACAGACTTCCTGTTCCCAGCACTGCTAATATCAGAACTGAAAGTACAACCCCAATGATAAAACGTATCTTTTTTCTTGCTTTTCGCACAAGTAAATACACAAGCAGCAGAAATACAAGCAACATAGCTGAAATCACACCGATATATTTTACTGATATAAGCTTCGTATAAAGAAGAAGCACTATAAAAGCCATCTCTGCGCAAAATAATACAGCGGAAATAATAATTCCGGGAACTCTGTCCTGTTTCTTTGTCTTAATCATTATGACACCTCATATCTTTACTGAACTATAACTGTGAGTTCTGCAGTATTAGACATATTTCCGGCTGAATCAACCACATAATAGCTACAGGTATAAGTTCCCGGTGTATAGGTATTAACCTGTCCGTTAATCTGTATTCTTCTCCATAACTCACTTACATTATCAGTATCATCCTTTATCTCTTTTACATTAGATAAAAGATCCACCGAACTTCCCACAGAAGTCTTTATGTAATATTCATTCAGATAAATCTTCGGACACTGTGCCGGCATATCATCTGCCATTTTCTCCTGCTTTGCTGCAGTCTGAGATGCAATATCATCACCTGCCGGTGTTGGTGTCAGTCCGTCATCTGCTGATGTTTCCCCGGAATCAGATTCTTCCGGTGATGAATCATCGGTTTCCACATCTTCAACAGGTACAGGGGTCGGTTCCGTACCTTCCGATGTGTCATCATCCTTCTCGCTGCTCTCTTTCATTTCCTCCGGATCTGTGCTCATATTTCGTTTCAGCTTCGCAATATTATTGGAAGCATCTTTCGCAACGTATGTCACCACCACGTTTGAATCGTCTACTTCATAGACAGACTCCACTGTAAGTGAATCCGAAACATCACCATCTTTATCATCGGTTGCTTTCACACCCTTCAGAAGTTCTGCATCACTCATTTCCGGTTTGTACTCTTTTACTGCCTCATCTGTGCAGACAATCTCAGGAGCTTTCCGGTCGAACTGTTCTCTCATATATACAACTCCGGCTCCCAGTCCTACACAGACAACAAGCATAGCCGCAATCCATTTCTTCGCCATAGTCAATGCTCCTTATTGAGAATTATCTTTTTCTTTACCATAGTATTTACCATAATATTTACCATAGTATTTACCATAATATCCCTGTTTACTCATATCAACCTTGTTCAGGATCACACCAAGGATCGGACAGTCACATTTTTCAAGCTGATCCTTCACTTCCTGGGCAAACCGGTAACTGATCGCTCCTGATTCCATAACAATAATAGAGCCATCACTTTCATCAGCAATAACCGCACTGTCAATTACACTTCCAAGAGGTGGTGTATCTATGATCACATAATCATAAACCTTTCTGACTGCCGCAAGAACACGCTTAAAATACTCTCCGCCAAGAAGCTCAGCAGGATTGGGCGGTACAGTACCTGCATAAATAATATGAAATCTGGGAATATTTGTAGCATAGATCACATTTTCCAGGGTTTCCTGATGGGAAAGTAAATGAGACAGACCCTTCACCTGTTCCTCAACCTCCGTTCTTCCCATAAGGACAGACTTACGGAGATCCGCATCAATAAGCAATACCTTCTTGCCTGAATCTGAAAGTGATAATGCCAGATTTAAAGCAACAGTACTCTTTCCTTCATTCGGCGTACAGCTTGTGATCGCGATTACCTTTTTCTCTTCTCCACAGAAAAGGAGATTTGTACGCAAAGATTTATAGGATTCATTCGCACTGTAATCCAGTGCCGGACGATAAATATTTACTTCTTTCATGATTACCTTCTCCCACCCCTTTTTTGCTTCTTCTGTTTCTTTCTCTTTTTCTTCTTACGCTCGTCTTCTGACAGGGGGATTGTTCCCAGTGTACTCAGCTTCAGATAACGTTCCACGTCTTCCTGTGTCTTGATCGTATCGTTTGAAATATATGTTATCAGTACGATTGCAATTGCAACAGCAGCTCCGAAAACTCCTCCGATCACGCCATTCTTGGCAACACTCGGGCTTACTTTCTGTTCAGGGATGTTCGCAGTTTCGACCACATTGACAGCATCAATGTCCATTACATTTTTAATGTGGTTTGCAGCAACATCACGGATCGCATTGGCAATCTCACATGCTTCATAAGGATCTTCATCGCGGACCGAAATTGACAGGATACGGGTATCTGTCGCAGAATCTACGGACATCTTCTTAAGCAGCTGCTCATGTGTCATATCCAGATTTAACTGAGTGATAACTCCTTCTGTAACTGTACGGCTCTTGATCAGTTCCGCATAGTCCTTTGTCAGAGACAAACTGGTTTGCATATCCTGACTGGTCAGTGTGTTGCTGTCCTGTTTACTCAGCACATACATCTTCGTCGTAGATTCATACTGAGGCGTAATAAATAAAAGCGTACCTGCAATAACTGCCAGAGCTGCAATAATACCGGCTAATAATATAACCCATATCTTGTTCAGCAAAACATGAAATATTTCCGATACGTCAATTTCAATCTCATCATTATCCTGCATATTAAGCTGTTCCATTGTATTTTATCTTTCCTTCCTTCTTTTCGCATCTTTTAAAATCTTCTGAGGATTCTCTATAAACAGATAGTCAGCATACTCTTCTCCCATTTTCTTATTCACATAACTGTATGCCTCTCCCATTCTGGATATTCTGTCAGATGTATTGTGGCAATCTGACCCCACAAACTGAACCAGATCATATTTCATAAGTTTTCTGCAAAAACGTTTTATGGAAAAGCCTTCTTTTCCGATGATACTGTCTGCATTGATCTGCATACAGGCTCCCATATCATCCAGTTCCTCTACAAAATTCAAATCTGATCTGGTTGCCTCATACCGCTCAATATGTGCAACGATCGGCTTATACCCATTAGAGAGTAATGCATATATCCTCTCACGTATATATGAAGCCTCCGAGCTCTCAGAAAACTCGGCCAGAACATATCTGGAGCCAGCCATCGTGCTGACTTTACCACTTCTGAGCATATCGGGCATCTCCATATTTGCATGAAATTCACAGCCCAGATATACCTCCAGATCATTACCAATCTCTGCCGCCGCCCTCTGTACCAGTACAAATTGCTCTTTTATACGTTCAATGGGTGTCTCAAACATCCGAAAACGAAAATGAGGTGTCACAATAATCCCCCGCACACCCTGATCGTATTCCATCTGCAGCAGCTTCTTTGTCTCTTCATAATTCGATGCTCCATCATCCACACCAGGTACAATGTGACAATGTACGTCGTATATACCCTTTCTGGACATATCTTTCACTCCTCCTTCGTATGGCAAATATTCGCATACCATCCTTGTAATTAAAACATTTCCTGAAAAGATTGTCAACTCATTTTTCAGTTCTGACTACCCTTTGTCATCAAAATATCACAAAACAATTTCCGGTAAACAAAAAATGGTTTTGTATTTCCCGTTTTCATATCAAAACGGAAAATACAAAACCAGTCAGATGATATATAAATATCACTTATTATTCTACTGTTACACTCTTTGCCAGATTTCTCGGTTTGTCTACATCCAGACCCTTGGCCACACTGACATAGTATCCAAGAAGCTGCAGTGGAATAACCGCCAGCGAAGTTGCAAAATGTGGATCCGTCTTCGGGATATAAGCGGTAAAGTCAGCAGTATCTTCTATACTATAATGACCATATGTGGTGAGTCCCATCAGATAGGCACCACGGCTCTTGCACTCTACCATATTGGAAATGGTTTTCTCATAAAGATGCTCCTGTGTAAGGATTCCGATCACAAGGGTTCCATCTTCAATAAGGGAAATGGTTCCATGTTTAAGTTCCCCTGCTGCATAAGCCTCTGTATGTACGTAGCTTACCTCTTTCATCTTCAGGCTGCCTTCCATACTAATGGCATAGTCGATACCACGGCCAATAAAGAAAGCATCTTTTACATTTGCCTGTTTGGAAGCAAACCACTGGATCCGTTCCTTATCATCTTCGATAATCTTGGCAATTTTGTCCGGAAGTGTTTTCAGTTCTGCGATCAGTTCCTCATATTTCTCTTCTGTGATCTGTTCTCTGACTTTTCCAAACTGTACTGCCAGGGCATAGGCTGCAATAAGCTGTGTACTGTATGCCTTTGTAGTCGCTACAGATATCTCAGGTCCTGCCAGAGTATAAAAAACATTATCTGCTTCTCTGGCAATGGATGATCCTACTACATTAACGATTCCCAATGTATGGATACCCATCTTCTTTGCCTCACGAAGCGCGGCAAGACTGTCTGCTGTTTCACCTGACTGACTGACAATGACCACAAGTCCGTCCGGATCCAGGATCGGGTTCCTGTAGCGAAACTCAGATGCAAGCTCTACACGTACCGGGATTCTTGTCAGATCTTCAATCACATATTGTGCCGCCATTCCTACATGATAGGCAGAACCGCAGGCTACGATATATATCTGGCTGATCTTTTTGATCTCTTCTTCTGTAAGTCCTACTTCTGAAAGATCGATATGATCATCTTTTAATACGGAGTTTAATGTATCACGGACAGCTTTCGGCTGTTCATGGATTTCTTTCATCATAAAATGTTCAAATCCGGCTTTCTCCGCTGCCTCTGCATCCCATTCAATTGTTTTTGCCTCTTTCTGAACCTCATCACCATCCAGATTGTAGAAAGTAATCTCTCCTTTTCTGACGCGGGCCATTTCCAGATTGCCAATATAATAAACATTTCTGGTATATTTCAAAATCGCAGGAACATCTGATGCAATATAAGATTCGCCATTTTCTACACCGAGAATCATAGGGCTGTCTTTTCTTGCCACATAAATCTCTCCCGGGTAGTCTTTAAACATAATCGCAAGAGCATAAGAACCACGGATACGGACCATTGCATGATTAATGGCATCTACCGGTGTTCCAAGATATTTCTTATAATAATAATCTACCAGTTTAACTGCTACTTCTGTATCTGTAGATGAATAAAACTCGTAGCCGTTGCGGACAAGTTTATCTTTCAGTTCCTGATAATTCTCAATAATCCCATTGTGAACAGCTACTACATTACCATCATCGCTCATATGGGGATGAGCATTTGTCTCAGATGGTTCTCCGTGCGTCGCCCATCTGGTATGTCCGATACCGCATGTTCCGTGAACAGATTCTCCATCATTAGTCTTATCTGCAAGAACTTTCAGTCTGCCTTTCGCCTTGATGATCTCTGTAGCATCTTCGCCGTCGCGAACTGCAATTCCTGCTGAATCATAACCTCTGTATTCAAGTCTGGACAGACCATATAACAAAATCGGTGCTGCCTGATGATTGCCTGTAAATCCTACGATTCCACACATTTATATTTATTCCTCCCATATCCTCCCAGATTTATAGTACTTCCAAAGATACTATATAAAAAATTTCAGGGGTTTTTCTGTCATATCGTGTTTCATTGTATCATGATGTTCCACATATGGCAAGAAAATCCCCTGAAACTGTATACTCTGTTTTTATGAAAGTACTTTCAATATCATTTTATCCACATCATTATCTGTGCGGCTTTTTATCAGTGTCTATCTCACTTTTTGTTTCTTTACCGTTGACCAGCCACTATATATCTTTCGTCCTTTTTCATCATATCTGTATGAACGGATCCTGTAATAATAAGTCTGCCCCTTCTTCAGTTTTGTGTTTGTATATTTCGTAGTCGAGCCGGATTTGATCACCTTTGCTCTTACATAAGGATGTGTAGTTCCTGCACGGCGATATATTTCATATCCGGCTGCACCCTTTGACTTTTTCCAGGTAAGTGAGAGTCTGCCGGCCGTCTTATTGGAAATACCTGTGATTGATGTTTTCGGAGGTTTCGCAGTAAGATCATCAGCCGAATAAGGATCCTGGGTCATATAAAGAACAGATTTGTTTCCGGCTCCGTATAAGTCCTTTGTTTCTTTGTCATATGCAAAATATATATTTGAACTGTCCGTCGCATATGTATATCCCCTGGAAATACTTCCGGAAATCGGAGTATCCAGAAACAGTCCGCCGTCTTCTCCAACTGTCCCTTCATCACTGTTTGTAATATCTGCCATATAATATCTGCCGTTATTTGCCACAACATTCCACATATGAGGCCCCTCTCCTGTGCCGCCATCCATCATGCCGGTCACTGTATAGCAGGTAATATCGCTGAGATCACACAGATACTGAAATGCCTTGGAATAGCCTTCGCATACTACATTCGTACTGTCATCTCCGTCAAAAACATAGATCAGCTGCCATGGATCTCCGTATTCGTATTCGTCCGCCTCTGTCACATCATCATTATAGGAAGTCAGATAGCAGATAGTCTCTTTATATCCATACAGTTTTTCCGTTTCCGTAAAATCCTGAAATTCTTTTACGATCATTCTTGCATTTTCTGCTGCCATTCTGGCAAGCTGCACAATTTGGGCATTTACCTTATATGTGCTTGAGGCATAGCTGCTGGTTACCGGCATATGTATGGAAAGATTTTCAATTTTTACAGTTGTTTTGTTTCCTGTTCTCCTGGTAGAATAATTATATTGCCATGTAGTAGATGCAGTCTTTTCGTACCAGTATAATTCGTAAGGACAGTCTACCGCCAGGCAATCAATGATTTTTGAGATATCCAGTTCTTTGAGGTGCGCAGCTACTTCTCTTTCAAGCGCACTGCCGCTTACTGTTGTCTGCCAGGTCAGTCCCAGATTTGAAGTGATCTTAAATCTGGTGGAACCGCCTTTGGAGGCTACTGCACTGATTTTGCTCTTAAGCTCCTCATATAAGGTCTGCTGTTGTCCGTTCAGTATATCCTCCCCTACAGAAGCTGCCGGCTGTGTGCCCGGATCCTGTCCATACAGAATATCATTCAGATATTCTTCCAGAAGCTGTCTGTTATTCGGGACAACATCTGATTTTGGAATCATTTTTTCTGTAAAAACTTCTGTTTCATCCGAATCCTTTTCGTCTGAACCTGATTCCTCAGAAGCTTCCTCAGAAATACCTTCTTCTGTGCCTGATGTAATCTCCTCTTCATCTGACGTCTCCTGCTGTGTGCCAAATTCTGCTGTATCTTCTGAATTAAATCCGGAGACTGTACCATCTGTGAAATCTGCTGCTGTCACAGGTGTCACTGTAATTCCTGCTGCAAGGATCAGACTTATTCCCAGACTCACAAAGTTTTTCTTTCTGTACATATCGCATTCCCCCTTATCCATCGTAAATATTGTATATTATATACAATACTTTATTTTGACAGATAAGACAAGAGGTTTCTGGTTTCTGGATTGGCACACTAAATCCTTTCTTCTTTAAGTAATTCATTTTCTCCTGCAAGATAGCACAAATCTGCAAGACGCTCATATTTAGTCTGCATACATGCAATATAATCATCCAGAAATCTTCTCACACAATACGGAATATCCAACTGGTCATATCTGCTCTCTAATTCTGCCAGGTCGCTGTTATCCTGCCTGATATACCCATCTGCTGCGCTGATCTTCTTTTTCAGGGCAAAGAGCCTCTCCTCGTAATGATCCGTTAATTCCATTTCGCATAATTCATTCATTTTGTTCATCTTATTCTTTTCTCCCTATTATCTTTTTACCTTGCTGCTTCGCATCACAGGCAATGCCGCTGCTTCTTTTCACATTTGCAGTAACCTTGTTACCTGTGTCATTGCGTTTGCTGTGTGTTGTTGTGTGTTGTTGTGTGTTGTTGTGTGTTGTTGTATCATATGTTGTTTTGCTGTATTATGTGTGTTGTGTACCTGACACGTACAGACCGGTACATGCCGTTTTCTGTCTTATTACGGCTTTAATTGTAATTTCCTTCTCAGAAAATGTCAACGCATTTCGTCCGACGTTTCATGATATAATTCGACATTTATCTGAAAACATTAACAAAAAAAGTTGTTATTCACCACCGATTACTGTGGAAACAACAACTTTTCATTAATATTTTTTATGCCTGATGAATAAATTTATTCAATTTCTGTCAGCATGCCCAACTTCCGTGCAAGACAAAACAATTCTTTGTTTGCGGCATTCATAGTTCCGAAGTCTTTCAGCGGGCAGATAACTTTCTGACACTTTTTCATCACTTCTGCCGCTCTGTCATAAGCCTCCTGTGAAATACATTCAAAGGGCTTTTCCGTGATCACCTGTTCTGCAAGTACGCTGGCCGCCTGATAATCAACATCATTGGTATGAATCACTCCTGCTGCAAACGGAATTCCCTGGCGCTGCAGCTTCCGGTAATATGGAATTCCGCTTCCGTTTCCGCCGATCACAAATACCTGCGGATTTCCCCTGGGCGGCTCCATTTCCACGCATCCAAAAGCAGCATTATAACTTCCGCGGGTAATTCCATACAATTTCCGAATATAATCAGAAGTAAAAATCTCTTCCGGCGCACCGTATTTTTCTATATATTCTCCATGTACACAGATCACCTTATCTGATATCTTCTGGGCAAGATCCAGTTCGTGCAGCGACATGATCACTGTTAACTGATGATCCAGCACCATCTGCTTCAGAATGGTAAGAAGTTCCAGCTTATGGCGAATGTCCAGAAAAGAGGTTGGCTCATCCAGCACAATGATCTCCGGCTCCTGGCAGATAGCCCGGGCAAGAAGGATACGCTGTCTCTGACCATCACTGATAGCTGTAAAATCCCGGTCTTTCAAATCCCAGGCATGGACAGTTTCCATGGATTTCTTTACCTTTGCCTTATCCTCTGCGGAAAGGATTCCCAGCGTACCTGTATAGGGATACCGTCCTGTGGCTACTATATCCTCACAGGTCATCAGTTCCGGACGCATACGTTCTGTAAGGACGACTGCCAGTTTCCGTGAAACTTCTTTATTGGACATTTTTGCCATCGTCACTTTATCCAGATATACAGTACCGCTGATCGTGGCAAGCTGTCTTGTAATACTCTTGAGAATTGTGGATTTCCCCGCCCCATTGGGACCGATCAGAGTGAGGATCTCACCCTTTTTCAACTGAATATTAATTTCTCTGATAAGTGGTCTGCCATCATAACCGACAGTAAGCTGATCTGTACAGAAAAAATACTGTTCCTGCTGATCTGCATTTCTGTTTTTTGTTTCTTTTATTACATCTGTTATTTTCTCTGACATGTCTTTTCCTGCTCTTCCCTTTTATACATATGCCAATCTGTCAACTCACAGTCACCCGGCAGATCGCCATATCAGTTTCTCTTCTGTCTGTGGATCATAATGTAGATTACGACCGGTGCACCAAATACTGCTGTTACGGAGCTGATGCTGAGCTCTGTGGGGGCAAATACAGTTCTGGCGATCAGGTCGCAGAAAAGACAGAATACAGCACCGCCCAGAAAACAGGCCGGAATCACAAGAATCGGTCTGGCTGTTTTCAGCAGGCTCTTTACAATGTGAGGCACTGCAATACCCACGAAAGAGATTGGCCCTGCAAAAGCTGTTACACAGGCAGATAAAATACTGGATAACAGAATCAGTCCTATACGGAACAATTTAATATTCACTCCCATATTCTGTGCATAAACCTCTCCCAACTGATAAGCGCCGATAGGTTTAGACATAAAGAATACGATCACCATCGTGATCAGAACCACCACTGCCATTACCTGTACATTGCCCCAGGACATACCTGAAAAGCTTCCCAATGACCAGTTGTGGAGATTAACAATATTGGAATCATCAGCAAATGTAACCACAAAATCTGTGATTGCAGAGCAGATATAGCCTATCATAACGCCACTGATGACAAGCATGGACATGTTGTGGACTTTTTTTGCGACCAGCAGCACAAATCCCATTGAGATCATGGAACCGATAAATGCCGCAATGATCATAGCTGCGGATCCCATGGAGATAGATCTGCTCAGAAAAAAAATCATCAGCAGGGCAACTACCAGCTTGGCTCCTGATGAAATTCCAAGTACAAAGGGACCTGCAATAGGATTATTAAAAAATGTCTGAAGAAGAAATCCAGATACGGAAAGTGCCCCTCCCAGAATAATTACCGCCAGAATCCTCGGAAGACGGATTTCCCAGATGATATTGTAAGCAGTCGCATCTCCCTGATGTCTGAAAATAATATTCAGGATCTCGTTCACTGAAAGGTGAATACTTCCGGCATTTACATTCCATATAAATAAAATTATCAGAAACACTGCCAGTATAAGAAATGCCATCCAGTATCTGGCTGTACGTTTTTTGTCATTCATGTTTTTCCCTTTTGCTATTTTAACTTATGCATATATGTAAGTTCATCCAGTGAATCATCATCTGTAGTAAGAATTGTATGGATATCCTCGATCATAGTTCCAAGCTCTGTAGTTTTCTGAAAAAGATTTTTACCTGTACACCACACATTTCCATCCTTCACTGCCTTAAAATCTGCCAGAAGGTTACTCTTGCCCAGAAGTTCATCAACAGTAGAAAGTTCACCGTCGATAGTGCTGTTATAGATGATATAATCTGCATCCTTTGCTTTGGCATAAAACTCTTCCATCTGCATATTCATAGTAGACAGAGCATTATCACTTTCTCCTGTATCTTCCGGAACGTATTTGCCGCCTGCGAGCTCAATCATGTTTGAAACGTAGTCACCATTCTTTCGCACATTAACGGCACCTGTTGAATTAATGTAAAAGAAAGCCACTGTTTTACCTGTATCTTTATCATCAGAAGTCAGGACTTTGTCAAGCTTGTCTGTCTGCTCCTTAAACGCTTTCTCCGCTGCATCCTCTTTTCCGAGAAGTACTGCATAGAGCTTCATCCATTCAGTTCTGCCAAGGGGATGGCTTTCGTAGCTGGAACGTTCTACCATTACCGGAATACCAAACTGTTCCAGTTTCTCTTCTACCTCCGGATTGTGATGGATCATGGTTGACTCAATCGCAAGACCGCATCCCTCATTCAGGATCAGCTCATAGTCCGGTGCATTATACTTGCCTGCATAAATCATTTTGCCGGATTCCATGGCATCTTTTGCCTCCTGGATGTACCATCCGTTTTCCTGAGTTCCTGAAAGGCGAATGCTGTCAATACCGTCAATCGCACGGAAAAGATCCATAGCAGAGGTTGCTACTAGATAAATGTTGTTCAGCGGCTGCTGAATAACTGTGATATCTTTTTCAAGCCCCTCTGGTGCCTTTTTTCCCTCCGGGACTACAAGAAACTGTCCTTCCTGATTGATAGTGATCAGCGCATAGCCATCCTTGTAATAATCTACGCTGAATTCTTCTGCGTAGGAAAGTTCCATGCTGTGGTCATAGGTAAGTCCCGGGATATCCACAGGAGTTTTTGCATT
>ULYF01003258.1_pt1 | contig 51803 bp, 47 predicted proteins | sample 1961941 | NCBI WGS metagenome assembly ULYF01 (sample SAMEA4835857, study PRJEB28245) | human gut metagenome | biome: gut microbiome; material: fecal sample | place: Denmark | collected 2008 | reverse complement strand
ATTGAATTTTACTAAATAATAGAAATAGGGAAAGTAAACTTCCAGTTTGGTTAAGAGAAGTATCCGGTGCCAAAACGGTGCCAAAAAATCATGCAAATATAAATAAGACTGGGAAATCCAACGAAAATATGCCGATTTCAGCCATAGAAAGCATAGGAAATATATCGAAAAATGGTATTCAAATAACGTGAGGGTGGACGTACTGTAGGTTCAGGACGTGTTGCTACAGTTATCGAGTAATCTTTGCTCTTGCAATGAATTGCTAGAATAAGTAAAATTAACCCGGAGAGTGTTCGCACTTCTCCGGGTTTTTTGCAACTTGCACACGACCAACAGAGGGAGACATTATGGTTACTTGTAGAGACGTCAATAATTTGGATCTGGATGGAGTAGAACTGCTGACAGGGGAAGTAGGACTGGACAGAGTGGTGTCCTGGACATATTTTGTGCAGACGAAGCCCTATGAAGAGCATATGAATCCTGGCAACTTCGCACTGATTGTAGTGGATTATCTGCGGTTTGACATCGAGAAGACCTTTGAAACAATGGTAGAACTGAATGCACTGGGAATTTCCGGGCTTGCAATATCGATTGTGGATGACCGGGAGAAGATTCCACAGAAAATGATAGACAAGGCGGTTGAATTAAAATTGCCACTGTTCTATGTCCGCTGGGAAGGCGCAACCTTCGTGGATATTGCACAGAGTATCGGGCAGCTGATACTGGAAACCAATATTACAAATAAGCGTACCGGGGACTATTTATATAATCTACTGTTTGGATATGAAGTAAATGATAAATATATTGAAAAAATATCCAGCCAGTTTGGACTGGCTTTCGACCGGGCATACCGTGTTGGAATCATTGTAATTGACCGGAAATATGGAATTAACCTGGAGCAGGATGAGCATACTTATCTCTATTATACGGACTGTCTGAACCGGGAAGTAATGCATATGGAAAATCGTCCGATGTATATGCGTTTCTTAAATAAATTTGTGCTGCTGTTTGAGGCAACGGAGGATAAGGAGACAGAACGGCAGATTGAACAATTGCTAAAGAAGCTGGACAGCCGCCCACAGTTCGCTGGGCTGATACACAGTACCTGTATTTTAGGCGCAGCCTATACGGATCCGTCTGAATTTGGCAAGAGCTATCAGGAAGCAAAAAATCTGATCCCAAAGAAAGATTATCTGCCGAATCCTACTAATAAAAAAGTGCTTAGTGCCAGTTCCATGGGCATTTATAAATATATGTTTAACAATGGAAATCAGCAGGAGATACTGGACTACTGCAATGACAAATTAAAGAAGCTTGAGATGTATGACCAGACCAATGGGGCATTTCTGGTGGAGACACTGCTGACATATTATATGAGTGGATTTAATGTGGGAAAGACAGCAGAGGCTTTGTATATCCATCGGAATTCCCTGCAGTACCGCCTGAAGAAGATAGAAGAAATATTGGAGGTTGACCTGGAAGATTCCATGGAATATCTCGATATTGTAAACTGTATTCTGGTAAAAAGATTGATGTTTAATTAAGATACTGTGCAAAATGCACAATCAAATTGTGTATTTTGAAAGTTGAAAAGAAGAAAAAGAAAGTATACTATACTGTCTATCAGCAAAGACGCTTTGAGAGAAAGAAATCTCAAGCGTCTTTTTTGATACTCTAGAGAAACAAAAAGTCGGCTTCACATTTGCATTTAAGGAGGAACATATTATGAATAAAAGAAAATTATTAGCATTGGTACTGACAGGAGTTATGGCAATATCTACATTGGCAGGATGTGGTTCATCAGATACAAAAACATCCGAAACAGATGTGAAAACCTCAGAGACAGCAGAGACATCTGATAAGAATGTATTAAGAGTTGGAATGGAATGTGCATATGCTCCATTTAACTGGACACAGGACAGTGATACAACACCGGATGGAAGCAAGGCGGTTCCGATTTATGGATCTGATTATTATGCATATGGATATGATGTGGCAGTAGCCCAGAAGCTTGCTGATGAGATGGGAATGGATTTAGAGGTTCATAAAGTAGAATGGTCTTCCATTGGAATCTCATTAGATGCAGGAGATTATGATGTAATCATTGCAGGAATGGGAAAAACAGCAGAAAGAGAAGCTTCTTATTCATTTACAGAACCATATTATTACAGAGATAACTGTATCGTAGTAAAAAAGGGAAGTGCTTATGAAAATGTAAAAGGACTTTCTGATCTGGCAGGAACCGGATGTAAAGTAACAACACAGTTAGGAACCGGCTGGGTACCTCTTTTGGACCAGATTGAAGGTGCAGAGCAGTCAGGAAATTATGAGACAACATCCGAATGTTTCATGGCAATATCCAATGGTGTTGCAGATGTATGTGTCGTAGATTTGCCAACCGCACAGTCAGCAGCACTTACCAATGATGACCTTGTGATTATCCAGTTAGATGAAGATGATTCTTTCACCGGTGATGATGAAATGGTAAATGTATGTATCGCTACCAGAAAAGATGATACCGCATTAAGAGATAAAATCCAGGATGCAATGGATGCCATTGGCTGGAATGATAAAGCCAAAATGGATGAGCTGATGGATACTGTTCTGACACAGCAGCCGGCAGCAAACTAGAAATATTTCCAGCGTGAGCTGAGTAACAGATAAAGTGAGGTAGAGAAATATGTTAGTAGAAAATCCGAGTAATTCGTTAGAGTGGATGATATTTTTAGCCCAGAAATATGCAAGTATGTTTATCAAAGGAACCTGGCTTACGCTGGAAATTGCTGTAATCGGAACGCTGGTTGGTTTTGTGTTAGGCTATATTGTCGGACTTGTAAATGATGCAAAAATCAGCGAGGGCGATAATGTTTTCAAGAAGCTTCTGATGCGGCTTTTGAAAATCATCTTTACTGTATATGTAGAAATCTTCCGTGACACTCCAATGATTGTTCAGGCAATGATTGTATACTATGGAATAAAAATGCTGGGAGTAGAAATGACACCGGTATTTGCAGGTATTGTGGTAACTGTCTTAAATACCGGAGCTTACATGGGTGAGACAGTACGTGCCGGAATCGGCTCCATTGATATGGGCCAGCGTGAAGGCGCATGGGCAATGGGAATGTCGCCATTTAAGACAATGTTGTATGTGGTACTGCCACAGGCATTTAAAAATATTATCCCAGAGATGGCAAATACATTCCTGACAAACCTGAAGATGACATCCGTATTAAATGTAATTGCAGTACAGGAACTTTTCATGGCTGCAAAAACAGTCGGAGGAAATTATTACAAATACTTCGAGTCATACCTGGTAATTGCAGTGATTTACTTTGTATTGTGCTTTGTCTTTGATAAGATTTTCAAATTTATTGAAAAGAAAATGCAGGGCAAGACAGATTACGCACTGGCAATTGAGTATATGGATAATCAGTAGGAGGAACGGATATGGGAGAGACAGTAATTTCAATCAAGGATTTGAGCAAATCATTTGGGAATCATGAGGTTTTAAGAAAAATAGATATTGATATAGAAGCAGGAGAAATTATCTGTATAGTTGGTTCTTCCGGTTCCGGAAAGTCAACGCTGCTGCGGTGTATCAATAAACTGGAGCGGCAGACCTCCGGTAAAATCCTTTACCATGATAAGGAAGTCCGGAATGTACAGAAGGACATCAATGAATACCGCTCCAGGGTGGGAATGGTATTTCAGTCCTTTAACCTATTTAACAATATGACTGTATTGCAGAACTGCATGCTCTGCACCAGAAAGGTGCTTCACATTTCCAAAGAAGAGGCATTTAACCGGGCAATCACACATTTAAAGGATGTAGGAATGGCTCCTTATATCAATGCAAAACCATCACAGCTTTCCGGAGGACAGAAACAGAGGGTTGCCATTGCAAGGTCTCTTTGCATGAATCCGGAAGTACTTCTTTTCGATGAGCCAACTTCTGCACTGGACCCGGAAATGGTAGGAGAAGTATTAAATGTTATGAAAGAGCTTGCCAAGACGGGACTTACAATGATTATTGTTACTCATGAGATGGCATTTGCAAGGGATGTGTCCACCAGAACCATTTTCATGGATTCCGGCTATGTGGCAGAGGATGCAGCACCATCCGAACTGTTTACCAATCCGAAGAATCCGAGAACACGGGAATTCTTAAGTCGTTATTTAGCAGGTTAAAGGAGGACAGAAAATATGGAGAATTTTGTAATAACCTTTGCAAGAGGATTCGGAACAGGCGGAAAGGCGATTGCTTCCCAGCTGGCAAAGGAGTTAGGTATTCACTGTTATGAAAACCGAATCTTAACACTGGCAAGCCAGCTCAGTGGACTGGATGAGAATATTTTTCAGGAAGTAAATGAAAAAATGAGGGAGACCAGTGGATTTTCCAGCTTTTTAAGAGGGCTGCCACGGTCAAGACGTTACATTTCCAGAAATGAAAAATTCGTATCGGATGACAAGCTGTTTGAATATCAGAGTGAAATTATCAAAGATCTGGCAGAAAAAGAGTCCTGCGTCATCGTCGGAAAATGTGCCGATTATGTACTGAAGGGCAAACCAAATGTGGTGAGCATCTATATTGAGGCACCGAGAGCATTCTGCGTGAACCGTACCATGGAAAATATGGGCGTGACCGAAGAGGTTGCTAATGCAACCATAGAGCGGACGGATAAATTCCGGGCAGATTATTATGAATATTACACCCATGGAAATTACTGGACAAACCCGGTCAATTATGACATGACATTAAACAGTGAGCGGGTCGGCGTGCAGAACTGTGTAAAAACCATTGAGCAGTACCTGATTATCAAAGAGCTGATTACACCGGATATGATACATCCGGCAGGAGAATTAAAATAAGAGTTTGGGATAAGAGTTTGAAGTAAAAAGTTTGAAATAAAAGTTCAAAGTAGGAACAGAGTTGGAAAATTAGAAAAAGACAGAAAAAAGCAGGAACACCGAAACAGGAACGGAGCTCCTGCTTTTTTGCGGCAATAAGAAAATGCTGGTGACAGCTTCCACAGGGATTGTTTTATTGCGAATAAACTGGATTTTATATATAATGAAGTAAAACAACTCGGGAGAAAAATTGATGGAAGCAGGAATGATTACAACGGTGCTTTTGGTAGCATGTGCAACTATATGTATTGGCGTTGGTATCTTTTATTTTTTTATTAATAATACGAAAAACAAGGGGCGGATTTGTATCCTGCTTCTGGGAATAGGAGGAGGAATCTGGGCACTGGGTTCAGCATTGTATGGAAATTGTACGGATGACAGATTGGCACAGGATTTCTTTTGCATGACAATTGTGGGCTTTAATTTATATGTCATTGCGATTGTAATTTATGTGGCGTGTCTGACTGGTGTAAAAATAAAGGGATATGGCCTGATGGTTGGATTAGGAATACTGACATCTCTGGTGGATGGTGTTTCTTTTGGAAGTATGCGGATCCGCCATTTTTACAGGGTCAATGGAAGAACCTGCTTTACCACAGAATTTCATGGCAGCGTGTTTTATCACTGGATGTATATTATGCTTTGCTTTTTGTGCTGCATCTATATTGTACTATATTGGTCGAAGAAAATTATGCGTAAAAGTCAGAGAAAATATGTGGCATATATCATTCTGGGAAATACAATTATGCTTCTTTCGGCAATTCCGGATACGGTGTTACCATTTTATGGAATTAAATCTTATCCCAGTTCGGTTTATGGTGTAACAGTTTCATTTTTAATGACTGTATTTTTTAGTATCCGGTATGATACTTTTGGAATATCAAAATTAACAGTTTCAGATTATCTGTTTAATCAGATTGACTATGGTGTGATGGTATATGATTATCAGAGAACACATATTTTACATAATACAAATGCAGAAGTGTTGTTTGGTGCAGATGTGGAACAGCCTTTTGAAGAACTGGTAACCTGTGAGGGCAATAAGGAAGAATTTGCAGAACAGCTTTATCAGGGAAAATTAGAGCACTGCAAGGTGAAATGCCTGCAGGGCAATCAGATTTTATCGGTAACGTCTTCGATGGTCTGCGATGAATATGGCGAGATGCAGAATACTATCGTAACGCTGGTGGATATTACTTACGAAGAAGAACTTTTAGAGCGGCTCCGGGTGTCAGACCGGGCGAAGACCGATTTCCTTACGAATATGTCCCATGAAATCCGTACGCCAATCAACGGTATTATGGGAATGAACAGCCTCCTGCTCCGGCAGATTGATACACTGCCAAGGGAGAAGATTGCAGAGTATGCAGGAAATATGCAGCGGGCCAGCAGAACCCTGCTTGCCATTGTAAATGACATTTTGGACATTTCCAAAATTGAATCCGGAAAGATGGAGCTGCTTTGCGAGGGTTATGAGCTGGCTTCCCTCATTAACGACTGCTATACGATAGTTGCCTCTAACTGCAAGAAAAAGAATCTGGATCTGTATATGGAAATTGATGAGAATCTTCCATCCATTTTATATGGAGATGATGTCCGTATCCGCCAGATAGTAAATAATTTTCTGTCTAATGCGGTAAAATATACCAAGCGTGGTCATGTGATTTTAAAAATTTCTTATAGCAGGATAGACGAGGAAAATATCAACCTGCGCATTGATGTAAAAGACAGCGGAATTGGAATCCAGAAGAAGGATATGGAGAACCTTTTCCAGAATTTCACAAGATTAGAAGAGCATAAGAACCGCAATATCGAAGGAACCGGACTGGGACTGAGCCTGACGAAACGTCTGGTAGATATGATGCACGGAGAAGTACAGGTAGAAAGCCAGTATGGTGAAGGCTCAACATTTACGGCAATCATACCGCAGAAGGTCATTTGTGAAGATGGCATTGGTGATATGAAGCAGATTTTCGAAAACTATGAGCTTTCTGTCGGCGCTATGATGCCGGTACCTCAGTTTGCCGGCGTGCATATTCTTGTGGTGGATGATATGGAAATGAACCGCATTGTGGCAAAAGAGATGCTGCTACAGACTGGTGCAATCGTGGATGTGGCAGGCAGTGGAGAAGAAGGGCTGACTCTGATGAAAGAGCAGCACTATGATCTTATTTTCATGGATCAGATGATGCCGGATATGGATGGCATTGCCACCTTTGAGGAAATGAAGCGAATGAATCATCAGAATAAAACTACACCGGTAATTGCCATGACAGCCAATGCGGTAAAAGGAGCAAAGGAAATGTATCTGCAGCATGGATTTGCCGATTATATTTCCAAACCGATTTTTGAAGAAAAATTATGGGAGATACTGGAAAAATTCCTGCCGGATTTAGCAGGAAAAACAGAACAGCAAGAAAGCCCAGATATAGAAAAAGAGACAGCTTTGCAGGAGCACTTCCCATATCTGAATACGAAGTTTGGAATGTCCATATGCATGAATGACGAAGCCTTCTATTTGAAAATGTTAAAAGTCTATATAGAGGATGAGATGTCAGATATACTGCAAAAGGATTATCAGGCGGAGGACTGGGTGCAGTATGAAGTTCATGTCCATGGAATGAAAAATGTATCTGCCAATATTGGTGCACTGGAGTTGTCAGAGCATTTTAAGGGACTGGAATATGCAATCAAAGGGAAAGATATTCCAGATACGGATTATATCCGAAATTATCATGATATGGTGATGAATAAATATAAAAAGCTGCTGGATGGACTGAAAAGAGACTTGGAGTTGAATAAATAGAATAATAGATTGATAAGTTGAATTAGAAAAAGAGATTACTTGGAGAGCATTTTGGCTTACGGGGTAATCTCTTTTTGGTGTTATTTTTTGATGCGTTTTATTAAAGTGAGAATTAGCAGTAAATCATCGTCATTTAAAGATTGGATTTCAGTGATTGCTTTGGATAATAATTCGGGATTGGAATGATTGGTATCAAAAAATTCAATAGGAGTTATATTGAAATAATTGCATATCGCAAAAAATTCATTCATGGAAGGCATAGATTTACCAGAAGAAATATTATTAATATAACCACGACTATGTCCAAGGTCGTAACTTAACTGGTACTCAGAGATGCCCTTATTAATTCGTAGCTGTGTTATCCGGTTTCTTACAAACTCGTCCATGCGATACCTCCATTTCTATAGATATATTTTAATTGACATATCATATTAAATAGCCTACACAAAAATGATATATTTATTGATAAAACAACACATAAATGTTAAAATGGGATACATGTAGTTATTTGGGTGATTTATAACTACTAAAAAATGAGAAAGGGACACTTGTAGAGTGCGAAGGGAGAAAATTATGACAAAAGTGATTCAATGTAAAAGATGTGGAGCGGAAATGTACAAGGGAATGAAAAGATGTCCGCAATGTGGAAAGAAGAATAAAGGTCCAGCAGGACTTATTGTATTCGGAATAATTGTATTGGTTGTTATTATTGCAGCTATATGTGGAATGATGAAGAAAAACAGTGAGAAAAGGGTGACATATACCTGGCCGACATCAGAACTTGCAAAGTTAATACCAGAACCAGATACAAAGTACGGAAAGATAACAGCGGATTCGGAAAAATACTTTACAGCAGAATTCTATTATGTGACGGAAAGTGATTTTCAGGATTATGTAAAAGAATGTAAGGACAATGGTTTTACAGTTGATTATATGAACTTTGATTCTTCATATATGGCAGATGATGCAAGTGGAAATAGTCTGGATATTACATATGAGGCGAAAGAAAAGACAATGGATGTTACCTTATATGCATTTAGGGAAACAACAGAAGAAACAGAGCAGGGCAATACTGAAATCAGTACAGAAGATAATGAGACAGAAACAGAAAATCCATCGGGTATTGACGATGAAAATACACAGGAAGAAACAGCAGGAAATGATACAAGTTTCCGCGATTGGGTAGATTCTTATGAAGAATTCATGAATGAATATGTAGAGTTCATGAAAACTTATGATGGAACTAATGTAACACAGTTAAAACAGTATGCCAAACTTGCAGAAGAATATGCAGAATTTATAAAGACGACGGATGAGTTAAATGAAAGTGATTATTCAGTAGATGACTGGAAGTATTATCTGGATGCACAGACCAGAATAACACAGAAACTGACAGAAATTGAATAAATGATTATGATAAAGCGGGTTGAGAATATCTTAATCCGCTTTATTGGAGGGTATTATGAAATATTGTAGAAATTGTGGAAACAAATTAAATGATAATGCAAAATTTTGCGAAGCATGTGGAACAAGAATAGAGGATGAAGCAAAGCAGGCTAAGGTTTTGATTTGCCCTCGTTGTGGAGATGTAATTAATTCATTTACAGGAAAGTGCAAATCTTGTGGAACAGAATTTTATAATATAGATGCATCAAAAACAATGAAGGAATTTTCAAACAATTTGCTTAATACAGATGAATTTGGACAGAAACTTGAAATGATAAAAACATTTCCAATTCCAAATTCAAAAGAAGATATTATAGAATTTATGATATTAGCATCTTCTAATATTGGTTATACGGAACAGAAGAATAAGATGGATGAAGCATATGAAGATGCATGGGTAACAAAATTTATGCAAGGGTACCAGAAAGCAAAAATGGTACTTGCAGGTGACCGTGAGTGGAACCGTATCCAGAAATTATATGATGAAACAATAGAAAGATTAGACAATATATCTTCAGAACGAGATAAAAAAAGAATTATTGGATTATTACAGAAGAATATAGGAGTAATAATAGGTGCAGTAGTAATGTTGATATCTGTATGGATGGATTTGACAGGAGCTAACAGTTCCATGATGGAAATAATAACAATAATTATATTGATTGCCTCTGCTTCGACATTAAAGAGGAGAGCGGCAGAATATATGGATTATGGAATTGCAGCAGTAAGTGGCTTATTATTGGTTACTTTTTCATTTCTTCTTGACAATGGATCGGTGTTTGAATTAAGTGGAGCAATTGTGTTAATTCTTACTGCCATTAATTTTTTTAGAAATTTAAGCGCAAATAGAATTAACTAGAAGAATACAAAAAGGGGAAGTATTTTCAATACCTTTTCCATATGATAGAATAAGAGCAGTTCAAAGGCTTGTGTGTCAGCAGAAAAGTGGAAAGGGACAAACATGGTAAAAATCGACTTAATTACCGGCTTTTTAGGTTCTGGTAAAACAACATTTATAAGAAAATATGCCCAGTATCTGATGAATCAGGGCATGAATATTGGAATTTTAGAGAACGATTATGGCGCAGTAAATGTGGACATGATGCTGCTGCAGGATTTGATGGGAGATAACTGTGAGCTGGAAATGGTAGCCGGAGGCTGTGATAAGGACTGCCACAGAAGACGTTTTAAGACAAAGCTAATCGCCATGGGCATGTGCGGATATGACAGAGTATTGGTGGAACCATCCGGAATTTTTGATGTGGACGAATTCTTTGATGCATTGCGGGAAGAACCGCTGGATCAGTGGTATGAGATTGGAAATGTAATTGCAATCGTAGATGCCAAGCTGGAAAAAGAGCTGTCCGATGAGGCAGATTTTATTCTGGCATCAGAGGTGGCAGATGCAGGCTGCATTCTATTAAGCCATGCCGATGAAGCTACAGAAGAAGAAATGGATGCAACGGTTGCACACATCAACGAAGCCTTGGAGAAGATTTACTGTAAGAGAAGACTGGAAAAAGAGATTCTGCGTAAGAGTACACCGCAGCTTACTTCGGAAGATTTGCATCGGATTATGAGCAGTGGCTATGTGATGGAAAATTATGAGAAAATGGATCTGAAGGAACACTCCGGCTTCGAGTCACAGTATTTTATGAATGTACCTATGACGGCAGAAAAATTGCAGAAGGTCGCAAAAGAAATCTTAGAAGACAGTTCCTGCGGAGCAGTATTTCGGATTAAGGGATTTATAAAAGCAGAAGATAATTCCTGGATACAACTCAATGCTACCCACAACGGAGTGCGGATGGAACCGATTCAGGAAGGTCAGGAAGTCATTATTGTAATCGGAGAGCATTTGCGTCGGGAAAGAATTGATGCATATATCGGAGTAGAGAGTGTATAAAGACAAAACGATACTATAGTGTACGAATGAATAATACAAATGTACAATATAATACACAAAAGTATACAATATATTCTATTAATTCTCGCGAATAGACTGGAAAAAGCAGAAAAAACAGGAAAATATAACTTTTTGTAAAAAAATATTGACAGAGCAAAAAAGACGTGATATTGTATAACTGTTCAAAATAATAGACAAACAAAAGCGAAGGCGCTTACCAATCGGTAAGTGCCTTTTTTCGCGAGTAGCGAGAAAAATCGCATGCTTGCATGCAGATTTGGCGAGCACCGCGAAAACTCTAGAAACTCGCAAAGTGTGTTTCTAGAGTTGCGAAAGAAAGTCCATTGAACAAAACAAACCGGTTTAAAGAGAAAACAAAAAAGAGTAAAGAATATGGCAAGGAGGATTCAATTATGAAATTAAAAGACACAGGATTAAGCGTACAGGACATTAAAGATAAAGTAAATAAATATATGATTGAAACATATGAGCGTTTCGATTTCCTGGCTGAGACAGCAGAGGGCATGTACCTCTATGATGAGAAAGGAACACCGTATCTTGACTTCTATGCAGGAATCGCTGTAAACAATGCAGGAAACCGTAATCCGAAGGTAGTAGCAGCAGTCAAAGATCAGGTAGACGATATCATGCACACCTTCAACTATCCATATACTATTCCACAGGCACTGTTAGCAGAAAAAGTTTGTAAGACCATTGGCATGGATAAAATTTTCTATCAGAACTCCGGAACAGAAGCAAACGAAGCAATGATTAAAATGGCCCGTAAATATGGAATTGAAAAATACGGTCCAAATAAATATCATATCGTAACTGCTAAAATGGGATTCCATGGAAGAACATTTGGAGCAATGTCAGCAACCGGTCAGCCGGGAAATGGCTGCCAGGTAGGATTCGGACCAATGACTTACGGATTCTCCTATGCACCATACAATGACCTGGAGGCATTTAAAAATGCATGTACCGAAAATACAATCGCAATTATGATTGAACCGGTACAGGGTGAAGGTGGAGTACATCCGGCAACCATGGAATTCATGAAAGGCTTAAGAGAGTTTTGTGATGAGAAAGGAATGCTCTTATTATTAGATGAGGTACAGACCGGATGGTGCAGAACCGGTGCAGTAATGTCCTATATGAATTATGGCGTAAAACCGGATATCGTATCCATGGCAAAAGGTCTTGGCGGCGGAATGCCAATCGGTGCAATCTGTGCAACGGAAGAGGTCGCCAAAGCATTTACTCCTGGTTCCCATGGAACAACCTTTGGTGGACATCCAATCAGCTGTGCAGCAGCTTTAGCTGAGGTAGGAGAGCTCTTAGACAATGACTTAGCCGGAAATGCAAAGAAGATGGGAGATTATTTTTCAGCAAAATTAGAAAAATTACCACATGTAAAAGAAGTAAGACATCAGGGCTTATTAGTTGGTGTAGAATTTGATGATACCATTTCCGGTGTAGATGTAAAACATGGCTGCTTAGACAGAAAGCTTCTGATTACAGCCATTGGTGCACATGTCATTCGTATGGTGCCGCCACTTATCGTATCCGCAGAAGAATGCGACAAGGCATATGCAATCATTGAAGAAACGGTAAAATCACTGGAAAAGTAAGAAATTTAGGAATCCGTGTCCTTCAAACCGGGCACCGGAAGAATAACAGAAAGATAAAAATAAGAAATAGAAAAGACGAGGATGTCACAGAAAATAAGTGCGCCCTCGTCTTTTTTATGCAGATAGTTGTCAGGCATCCATACGAAGCTGCCAGTGGCAGGTTCGTATGGATGAGAAAAAACGCATGTATATACATTAAGGAAGGGAAGCAAAATGGAACATCTTGTTATTACAATAGGATGCGAATATGGCGCAAAAGGAAATCAGATTGGGAAAAAGGTTGCACAGGATTTAGGCATCAAGTTTTATGACCGTGAAACGGTAGATGAGATTATTAAAGAAGTAGGAATTCCCAAAGATATTATGGAAAAGGTAGAAGAAGGAGTGACCATTGCCGGTAAAGGAGCAGAAGGCGATGTCAGGGGTTCTTTCTCCAAATATGCTGATTTGACAGAACGTGCAATTCACGTCCAGAAAACAATTATTCGAAAACTCGCAGCAAGAGAGTCCTGTGTGATTATAGGACGTTCTGCTGATTATATTTTAAAAGAACAGAAACCAATATTACGCATTTTCATTTATGCACCGGATGAAATCCGGATAAAGAATGTAATGGAAAGCCACAATCTTTCGGCAGATGATGCAAAATTGCTGATTGTGGAAAAAGATAAACGTTATCACAAAAGACATATGGCACTGACCGGAAGCAATCGTGGAGACAGACATAACAGGGATATGCTGATTAACAGCGATTTGCTGGGTGTGGATGGAACTGCACAGTTGATTGAAGAAGTAGCCGGAAAAGTATTTCAGGAATAGGAGGTAGTAAATATGGAACAGAAGAAAACAGAATTCAATAAAGTATTTAATGCCTGGGATATTCTTGTCATTGCATTTGGTGCCATGATTGGATGGGGCTGGGTCGTATCCTCCGGTGGCTGGATTCAGAAAGGCGGAGTTCTTGGAGCAGCTATCGGATTTGTTCTTGGTGGAATCATGATATTCTTTGTGGGATTGACTTATGCAGAACTTACAGCAGCCATGCCACAGTGTGGTGGTGAGCATGTGTTTAGTTACCGGGCAATGGGCTCAAATGGTTCCTTTATCTGTACATGGGCAATCGTCCTGGGATATGTCGGAGTTACCTGCTTTGAAGCATGTGCATTTCCAACGATTCTGACCTATCTCTGGCCGGGATTTTTAAAGGGATATCTTTATACGGTAGCTGGATTTGATATCTATGCTTCCTGGCTGATTGTAGCAATTATCGTTGCATTTTTAATTATGATAATAAACATTTTTGGAGCCAAAACAGCAGCTATTTTACAGACCATTCTTACTATTATCATTGGTGGAGCAGGAATTTTATTGATTGTTGCATCCGTCATCAACGGAAGTGTGGATAATCTTAACGGACAGATGTTTGCCGGCACATCAACCGGAGGTGGAATCAAGGCAGTACTCAGTGTTGCGGTGTTATCTCCATTTTATTTTATCGGATTTGATGTTATCCCGCAGGCGGCAGAGGAAATCAATGTTCCACCGAAGAAAATTGGAAAAATGCTGATATTATCTGTTGTACTGGCAGTGCTGTTTTACTCGTTGGTTATCATTGCAGTAGGTCTGGTATTAAGGCCGGATGCCATTGCAGCATCACAGACAGGAACCGGTCTTGTAACTGCAGATGCCATGGCAGTAGCGTTCAAAACATCGGTTATGGCAAAAGTAATTATTGTTGGTGGAATGTGCGGAATCATTACTTCCTGGAACTCCTTTATGATTGGTGGTTCCCGTGCTTTATATTCCATGGCAGAATCCTATATGATTCCAAGAACTTTTGCAAAACTTCATCCAAAGCATAAGACCCCGTTAAATGCATTAATCCTGATGGGAATTCTTACGATGTTAGCACCGTTTGCGGGACGTGTCATGATGGTATGGATTTGTGATGCAGGTAACTTTGGATGCTGTCTTGCCTATTGTATGGTATCCATTTCATTTCTGATTTTAAGAAAGAAAGAACCGGATATGCCTCGTCCGTATAAAGTGCCTGGTTATAAATTTGTGGGTGTAATGGCAGTCTTAATGTCAGGATTTATGGTATGCATGTACTGCATTCCGGGAACCGGCGGCAGCCTGATTCTTCCGGAGTGGTTGATGGTTGGAGCCTGGAGCTTGCTTGGAGTTGTATTCTTTGCAATCTGTAAAAAGAAATACAAAGAGTCCTTTGGCAGTCTGGTACAGCTTATTTCAGATGAAGATGCAGCAACATTGATGCCGGAGGCAGATGACGTGGAGCTGGATCAGGTAATCGATGTGGCAATCGACCGTGTATTGGCGCGGCTGGCAGGATAATGGAATGTATAGAGTAAAGAAAGCAGAATATAGAAAAGTCGAGTAGTAAGTTCTGAAAATACCGACAGAAAATGAGAGGAAAAGCTATGAACGAATTTAATTTTTCAGTACCACAGAATATTATTGTAGGAAGAGGCTCTATGGCAAAACTTCCGGAAATTGCAAAAAAAATGGGTGGAAAGCATGCATTTATCATATCAGGACCGCATCTTAAGAAGATGGGACTGGTGGAGAAAGCGGCAGAATCTTTAAGAGCCGAAGGAATTTTGGTGGATGATTTTACGGATATCGAAGGAAATCCTTCCGTTACAACCGTGGAAGCAGCGACAGAAGCATTTCAGGCTTCCGGAGCAGACTTTATCGTAGCTTTTGGCGGCGGTTCTCCGATGGATGTAGCAAAAGCAGTCGGTGTAGTAGCAAAATACGGTGGAAGCATTACCGAATATGAAGGGGCACATAAAGTGCCGGGCAAAATTATTCCATTGGTGGCACTACCGACTACAGCAGGAACCGGTTCTGAGGTAACAGCATTTTCTGTAATTACTGACCACAGCAGAGACTATAAACTGACGGTATTTTCTTATGAACTGCTGCCGGCATATGCTATTCTGGACGCAGACCTGATTACAACGGCACCAGCCAGTGTGGCGGCAGCATGCGGAATTGATGCATTTATCCATGCAGAAGAGGCGTATATTTCAACTGCGGCTTCTCCGTTTTCCGACGCCATGGCAGAAAAAGCAATGGAACTCATCGGAGAAAATATCCGGAGATTTGTGGCAAACCGCACCGATGTGGAAGCAGCAGAAGCAATGATGGTAGGCTCACTGTTTGCTGGAATTGCATTTTCTTTTGCAAGACTTGGAAATGTACATGCCATGAGCCATCCGGTCAGTGCATTTTTTGATGTGCCACACGGAGTTGCCAATGCAGTATTGCTTCCGGTAGTAGCGGAGTATAATGCCTTAGCTGACCATGGAAGGTATTATAAAATTTATAACTACATCAGTGAAATTCCGGCCTATGAAGATGAATTTGAACCGATGATGTTAGTGGATGCCATCCGTTCCTTATGCAAAGCCATCGGAATTCCGGCAAATCTTACGGAAGCCATCAATCAGGCAGGCAAAACAGGAAGCATCAGCCGGGAGACCATCGAAGAGAAAATAGAAGCAATGGCAGCAGATGCCATGAAGAGCGGCAATATTGCAGTGAACCCACGGTCATCCCGTCAGTGTGATATAGAAATGTTATACCGCAAGGCACTGTAAAACAGATATCTTTATCAAAAACATCGGTTAATATCATAAAAATTTGATGCGAAAAGTTTGATGTAAAAAATTTGAAGTGGAAGTTTCAAATGGAAAGAGAGGAAAATGTATGGATTACCTGTCACACAATGTATCGGAAAATTTAAAGAGACTGCGTCAGTCCAAGGGAATGAGTCTTGATCAGGTGGCAGAGCAGACCGGTGTGAGTAAGAGTATGCTGGCACAGATTGAAAAGGGAACGGCAAATCCATCATTGGGTGTGCTTGGAAAGATTACAAGCGGACTGCGGATTGAATTTCAGACTTTGATTGAAGCTCCCCGTGTGGATTTCTGTCTGGTGAAGCCGGAAGAAATGATTCCAACCAAGGAACTGGAGGGACAGTATAAGGTCTTTACCTGCTTTCCATTTGAGGACTCCCAGTCCGTAGAAATCTACCGGATTGACGTAGAGCCGGGCGGTGTATACACTAGTGGAAGCCACGGCGAGCGGACGAGAGAATATATTACGGTAATTGACGGCGCGCTGACCATAGAATGCCATGACCACAGCCAGAAGGTGGAAAAGAGCCAGGTCTACAAATTTGAAACAGACCAGCAGCACATTTACCGGAATGAAGGAAGTGAGCGGGCAAGCTGTATGTGCTTTTTCTTAGACTATACAAATATTCGATAAATATAGCAGGCAATTGCGAAAGAGAGATAGATTTTGCACGGAAAATATTACGTTGATTCACAGAGGATTATCTTTATCCGATATGAAATGCCAACAGTTTTTAGAATGCGGGGTTTTCTTGCTTGTAAACTGTCTTTCCGCTTGCTTTGTCAGAATCGCTGCACTGTCCGTCGAGAGCAGATGCCACATAAAGCCTGCAAGGGGCACTGGGAATTTCGATATAATTATAATTTCATCTGGCAACCGGCACAAATTCACATCCATGTTCAATTGCACCTCGCTGGTACATCCCTGTACCAGCGTTGCCCGTTGCCAGACGAAATTCCCAGTGCCCCTAACAGCCCTTATCAGGCATCTGTACTTCGACGAACCGTACAGCGATTCTGACAAACATTGGAAAGACTGTTTTTATAACAAAAAGAAAACCCCGCATTTTAGAACTGTGGTATTTCGTAGCGAAAGAAAATCCACTGCGAATCAACGTAATATTATTGTGGCAACTCTTCTCAATCCCTCATTCACAATTGCCTGGAATATTTATGGAAGAAATAGAATAAAAAAATATATATTTTACAAAGATTATACAAATATCAGACAAAGCAAATCTTGACTTGATTCATTCCGAGGATTAGAATGGAAAAAGAGAATGAATCAGGAGGTGAAATGCATGGACAGTTGCGATAGTACTGGGCGAAGTAGTATCTGCGGTGGCAGACAGAAGATGATTTTGGCGCAATTGGCCATGGATTTCAGGTAAGAATCCATACAGGACAATTGCTCTTTTTACGCTGGAAATGCGATATGTGTTTTCTGTAATTGTGCGGGTATCATCGGGACTGCTGCCGCAGGAAAATGATATAAGGAGGCAGAAGCAGTGGACGAGAAATTAAAAGAGCAGAATTATGTAGAAGAGTTAATAGAGATAATCCGTAGTACGAAGAGCAATGAGGAACTGCGGGATAAATTATCCGATTATCATGAAAATGATATTGCGGATGCATTTGTGCGTCTGGATGAAGAAGAACGAAAGAGATTATACCCAATCCTGGGAGCGGAACAGGTTGCGGAAATCTTTACTTATATTGATGACCCGGATCTATATCTGAATGAATTGGATCTGGATAAAGCGGCACGGGTTATTTCCTACATGGACTCCGATGATGCGGTAGATGTCTTAGACGAACTGGATGATTCCAAGCAGGCACAGCTGGTAGAGTTGCTGGATGAAGAATCCAGTCATGACATTAAGATGATTCAGTCCTATGAGGATGACGAAATTGGTAGCAAGATGACCACGAACTTCATTGTGATTAAGAATGATCTTACCATCCGGCAGGCTATGCGGGAGCTGATTCGTCAGGCGGGAGAAAATGATAACATTTTGACAGTTTATGTTACCGATGAAGCAGGCAAATTCTATGGAGCCATCGATTTAAAGGACTTAATCATTGCCCGTGAAAATAATGCACTGGAAGATATCATCAGTACATCTTATCCGTATTTGCGGGATCATGAACAGATCAGTGAATGTATCGAGCGAATGAAGGACTATGCAGAGGACTCCATTCCGGTACTGGATGAAAATGATGAAATCTTAGGTGTTATCACATCTCAGGATATAGTAGAAGTTGTGGATGATGAGATGGGTGATGACTACGCAAAGTTAGCAGGTCTGACCGCCGAAGAAGATTTACAGGAAACGCTGGTAGAGAGTATGAAAAAACGTCTGCCATGGCTGATTATCTTACTGGTACTTGGCATGGGCGTATCTTCTGTAGTAGGAATTTTTGAGACCGTTGTAGCCGTAATTCCAATTGTCATGTGTTTCCAGTCGCTGATACTTGACATGGCAGGAAATGTCGGAACACAGTCGCTGGCTGTAACCATTCGTGTACTGGTAGATGAAAATCTTACATCAAAACAGAAGCGTCATCTGGTAGGAAAAGAAATGCGTGTTGGGTTTATGAACGGGCTTTTTCTGGGGATACTGGCATTTTCCTTTATCGGATTATATGTCTGGTTGTTAAAGAATAATCCGGTGAGTCATGCATTTATTATTTCAGGATGCGTGGGTCTTGCACTGATGATAGCAATGGTAATATCAAGCCTTGTGGGAACCTTGATTCCAATGCTTTTTCATAAGATTAAGATTGATCCGGCAGTGGCATCCGGTCCATTGATTACCACAATTAATGACCTGGTAGCAGTAGTAACCTATTATGGATTAGTCTGGCTGCTGTTGATAGATGTATTGCATTTTGCATAGCATAAAACCTTAGGATGATGAGGAAATAAAGGATGAATAAAATCCAGAATATAAAAGTCCTTTTTTGGGATATTGATAATACACTGCTTGATTTTGATGAGGGAGCAGAAGATTCCATGAAACAGGCATTTGCAGATTTGGGGCTGGAGTTTAAACCGGAAATGTTTAATGTTTTTCAGGAAGAAAATCATATTATCTGGGACAAAATCGAAAAGGGTGAATTATCAAGGGAAGACCTTCCCTATGTCCGCTGGCAGATTATATTAAAACGGCTGGGATTAAAAGCCGATGGTGTGGCAATGGAGCATGTGTTCCGAAGCTATCTTCATAATAGTGCAGTGCCGGTGAGCGGTGCATTGGAAACATTGGAAGCTTTAGCAGGAAAATACATATTCTGTGCAGCAAGCAACGGACCGTATGAGCAGCAGCTAAACCGCCTGAAACGAGGCGGCATGCGTAAATATTTTACACATTGCTTTGTTTCGGAAAAGGTTGGCGTAGAGAAACCGAGCCTTCGTTTTTTTGAAAAATGTATGGAAGAATTGCCTGGAATTGAACCGGAAGAATGCCTGATGATAGGTGATTCCCTGACAGCAGATATTGCAGGAGGGCATGCTGCAGGACTTAAAACCTGTTGGTATCATCCGGAAGATGCCATAACCAATGAAAAATTAAGAGAGTTAGAGCAGCAGGCAGATTACAGAGTAGAAAAATTGGTGGATTTGACAAAAAAATTATAGCTTGGATGGGAGAGATTAACAGGAGAAAAATGGAAGATAGGAAAGAAATTATAAAAATCAAAGAACCCATATCAACTGCAAATAAGTTTCACTCTTCGGAGCTTTTTTATATTGAAGAGGCAAAATTACCGTTCTCAGCAGGAATTTATACTTTAACGGGGTGTGCGATGCACTGGCATCATTCATGGGAAATTTTGTGCCAGTTAGAGGGTGAAGCATATGTAAGATTTGGTGGGGAGAAGATTATTTCAAGACCAGGCGACATCACGGTCATTTCTGGGGAAGAACCACATGAAACGGAAAAAATTACAAAGCGACATAAAATATTGTTGTTACAGTTTCAAATGGAACCTGTTTTACCCTATTTTTCTGTGGCAAAGGAATATCAACACATTCCAAGTATATTATTAGATCCGTTTCGAAAAGTTGGACATTTTAATTTGAGAAGTAAAAAAGTAGAATCCATTATGTGGAAAATAGAGGAAGAATATAAAAAGAAGATTTTGGGATATGAGATTCGGATACCTGCGTATATTATGGAACTAATGGTATACTTTATGCGAAATGATTATATTTGTGCCAGAAGACCTGCGACAGAAGTTATGATAGCCTTGGAAAAAATCAGACCTGCGTTGTCTTACATAGAAGAAAATTATCAAAATCATATAGAGTTACAAAATGTAGCAGAATTGTGTTGCATGAGTATGTATACATTTTGCAGAGTGTTTAAACAGGCAACAGATTATACATTTGTAGAGTATTTAAATCATATCCGATTAAAATCTGCAGAAAAATTATTGCTTTCCACAAAACTCCCCATCAGTGAAGTGGCATATGAATCTGGTTTCTCAGGATTGAGCTATTTTAACCGGAAGTTTAAGGAAGTATATTCTATGGGACCAAGCAGATACCGTAAAATAAGTGGAAATGAAGAAATAAACAACTGTGAGGGTTATCATCATTCCAGAATTTAAAATATAGTAGTATTTATAGGAGACGAAATATACAAAATGTGATTAGTATATTTCGTCTTTTTTTAATTAAAAATGTCTTGCGCAAAATAGTGCAAAAATAAAGCAAGAATGAAATTGAATCATGAATATAAAATCGTTATATTTAAACTACAAAAAGCAAGGAGAATAAAGTAAAAGGCGCCAGGGGAGAAGAACAAAAAAGTATTAGTATAAAAGGAGGAAAAAGAATGAAGAGATTAGTTGCAGTACTGTTGTGTATGACAATGGCAGTATCAATTACAGCTTGTGGTAACTCTGAAACAGAAAATAACAAAGTAGCAGGAACAGAAGCCGGAGATAAACCGGAAAGCATTAGCGTTATTTGTTCAACCGACGAAGAAGGACTTTATGAGTATGCTGGAAAGAAGTACGAAGAAATGTATGGTGTAAAAGTGAATCTGATTTGTCAGTCCTATGATAGTACACACGAAAAAATTACTACAACATGGACCGGTGGAGGCGATGCGGATGTTTGCTATGTAGATATTCCATGGGTTGCAGAATTTGAAAGTAAGGGAGTAACCATAGACTTAAGTGAATATATGGATGAAGATGTAAAAAACAGTTTGATTGAGAGTTCGTTAAATCAGATGATTTATAATGGAAAAACAGAAGCAATTCCGTTTGCAAATGGTGGAAAATGGATGTTTTATAATAAGCAGATGTTAGCGGATGCTGGATATGAGGAGCCACCAAAAACATGGGATGAATTAAAAGAAATGTCTCAGGATATGATGGATAAAGGCATTTGCAAGTATGGTATTGCGTGGGGAGCATCCCAGGCAGAAGGTTTGATTTGTGATTTGACAACCATGATTTACAGTTTTGGCGGAACATGGCAGAAAGAAGATGGCTCATTTGACATCAACAGTGAAAGTGCAAATAATGCAGTACAGTTTATGTATGATTCTATGCAGGATGGATGGGCAGATCCGGCATCAATTACCTACACGGACAGAGATTGCCTGGATCCATTCATGGCAGGAGATACAGCATTTGTTATGAATTGGGCTTATGTGTATGGATATGCAAATAATCCAGAAAATTCTACTGTTGCAGGAAATGTAGATGTATGTTTAATGCCTGGAACTGATAAAGCAGAAAGTGCTTCAGTAACTGGTGGCGGTGGCTTCGGAGTGTTATCTACCTCAAAATATCCGGAGTATGCATATAAATATATTGAGTTATTTACTAGTGAGGATATTCAGAAATATGCATATGAGAATTATAATGTACTGCCGACAATTGATACATTATATAAAGATGAGAATCTGGTGGCTGAACATGAAGAGCTGGCTAAGTTTTATCCGCAGTTTGCAACAGCACATCCAAGACCTCAGCTTGCTGATTATAGTGAGTGGTCTAATACAGTACAACCATTATTTTCGGCAGCACTGTCAGGTTCAACTTCAATAGAGGATGCACTAAATCAGGCAGAAGAAGTATCAGAAAGTTTTGTGAATTAAATAGAGAATGGCAGGTAGGTAAACTGCCTGCCATTTTTAATATGAGGGTAAGAATATGAAGAGGAAGAATAAATCAAGTATATCACAAGCAAGAACTGCTTATGGAATGATTACTCCTGCCATGCTGATTATCATGGGATTAGGATTATTTCCTGTTTTGTTTACATTGTGGTTCAGCTTAAATGATGTAAATCCAGGTAGTCTTGTAACGAAATTTGTTGGATTAAAGAATTATGCAGAAGTTATGAGTACCCATGCATTTTGGAATTCTTTAAAAATTACTTTATATTTTTCAGTTGTATCAGTGATAATTCAGATTATATTGGGAACACTTACAGCATTATTGCTGAATCAAAATTTTAAGGGAAGAGGCTTTGTGCGTGGAATTATTCTGATTCCATGGGCAGTGCCAACGATTGTAAATGCAAATTTGTGGAAATGGATTTTTAATGCGAACGCAGGAATTTTGAATAAAGTATTATTAAAATTACATTTGATAGATGAAAATATAGTCTGGCTTGGAAGTGGTAAGCTTGCAATTAATATGATTATATTATCAGATACATGGAAGATGCTTCCACTTGTTATCATTATGCTGCTTGCAGGACTCCAGACCGTGTCTAATGATGCAAAGGAGGCATCAATTATAGACGGGGCAAATGCATGGCAGAGATTTAAAGTAGTGTATTTTCCTGCATTAAAGCCAATGTATATAGTGGTTCTTGTTTTGCGTACAATTCAGACGATTCGAGTTTTTGATATTGTATATTCGTTGACGTCAGGTGGACCAAATGACAGTACACAGGTAGTAAGCTTTTATGCGTATCATGAAATCTTTGATTACTTACATTATGGTAAAGGTTCGGCAATATGCGTAATTATAGCAGTTGTTATATTGTTATTGAGCCTTCTTTACCTGAAAGCAGGAAAAACGGAGGATTAAGATATGAATCGAACGGTAAAGAGAAGAATAGGAAGGATATTATTATATTTGGCAGTGATATTATTGGTTCTTTGGACGCTATTGCCAATTATCTGGATGTTTATATCCAGTATCATATCAGAAAATGAATTGTTAAGTAGTGACAAAATACTGCCTACATCAATTACCTGGGAACGATACAAAATGTTATTGTGGGATAAAAATCCAACAAAACAAGTTGAAGTATTCCGAATGGCAATAAAAAACAGTTGCATTGTTGCGGGTACAACAACAGTAATTAGTCTTGTATTAGGTGCAGTGGCATCCTATGCGTTTGCAAGATTACGCTTTCGAATGAAAAAACCAATGTTATTTGGAGTAATGTTTTTTCAGCTGCTACCACCAATTGCATTGGTAATACCGTATTATATCATGATTAGCCGGATGGGGCTGCTGGATCATTTGGGAACATTAATATTAATTAATACAAATGCAGTTCTTGCCTATGTAATCTGGGTCTTGAACGGATATTTTAAATCGGTTCCATTTGAACTTGAAGAAGCGGGACGGGTAGATGGTTGTAGTTGGAATCAGGTGTTTTGGAAAATTATTATGCCGACAGCATTACCGGGATATGTTGCAGTAGGTGTTCTTGCATTCCTTATGGCATGGGATGAATTTCTGTATGCATTAATTTTTACTACATCAAAAACTTCGAAGACATTAACGGTTGCGGTATCAGAGTTTGGAACAAAGTATGGAATTGATTATGGAATGATGATGACTGCAGGATTGCTGGCTACAGTTGTACCAATGGTATTAGCACTAATTTTCCAAAGATATATTGTAGGAGGATTAACGGCAGGAGCGGTTAAGGGTTAAGAAAAAGGAGTAAAGAATGGAACACGGATTTAAGTGGAATTTTATTGACAAAAAAGGGACGTTTGTTTGTGAAAATGCCCGGGAAGTAAATCAATTATATTTTCCTATATGCAATGAGGCTGGAATGAAAGCATCGGTGACACCCTGCTTAAATGGAGATGCCAAAAAGAATCAAAATGAATTTTTGTATCTGCCAGTTTCAGTAGAGGACTTACATAATAATCGTTCTGGAAGAAATTTCTGGGTTTATACAAAAGAGCAGGGAGCATTTTCTGTGGTGGGAAATTCTGCAAGACAGAGAGCAGAGCATTGTTTTAAGGATGAAGAAAAATGGAATAAAATAGAGTGCGGATTGCTATATCACAGCTTGTATTATACAATCCCTGAATTGAAATTAAACTGTATTTTTACAACGTTTTGTCCGGCAAATGAGGATGTAGTAGAAATTAACAGGGTTATTCTGGAAAATTACGGGTCAGAGATTCTGGAATTTGTGCCAACAGCGGCATTTCCTATTTTTGGACGATCGGCAGATAATTTAAGAGATCATAGACATGCAACATCACTGATGCAGAGGATAACATTGGAAGAAAACGGGATTGTTGTAAAGCCAACGATACACCATGATGAAAGAGGTCATGAACCGAATGATACAAGTTATTTTGTATATGGATCAGATGAAAGCGGGCAGGCAGCAGTAGAAATGTTCCCTACAGTAGAGGAGTTTATTGGAAAGGGAGGAACATTGGACTGGCCTGGAACAGTAGTAGAAAATAGTATACCAGAACATGATATGACATATCGGAAAGATGGTATGGAATGCATTGGCGCAATGCGTTTTGCAAAGGTACGGTTAGCACCAGGCGAGAAAAAAGAATATATTATCTGCGCTGGAATTACTGAAAAAGAAAATTTTAACAAGGAGTTTGAAAAGTATAACAGTAAAGAAAAGGTTGAAGCTGCGTGGAAACAAAATGAAGAGCATTGGAATGGAGAAGCTGACAAGATAAAATTTCAGGGCAATTCAGATAAGTTTGATGGCTGGTTAAGGTGGGTAAGTATACAGCCTGTTTTAAGAAAAATATATGGTTGTTCATTTCTTCCATATCATGATTATGGAAGAGGTGGTCGCGGGTGGAGAGATTTGTGGCAGGATTATCTGACATTATTATTACAAAATCCAATGCGGGTTCGAAGTGTTTTTGTTCATAACATGAAAGGTGTCAGACTGGATGGAAGTAATGCAACTATTATTTTGGACGGTGAGGGCAATTTTCAGGCAGACAGAAACAAAATATCCAGAGTTTGGATGGATCATGGTGTCTGGCCATTATTTACACTGTTGTTATATATGAATCAAACTGGAGATATTTCTATTTTAGATGAAGAAGTGTCTTACTGGAAAGATGCACAAATTGAAAGAGCGAAAAGGATTGACACAAATTGGAAAAAAGAAGATGGAAATAGTCAAAAGACAAAGGATGGTGAATGTTATACCGGAACAATATTAGAGCATTTACTTCTAGAAAATTTAATTTGCAGCTTAAATATTGGAGAACATGGGAATATAAAGCTTGAAGATGGAGATTGGAATGATCAGTTGGATATGGCTCCGGATAAAGGGGAAACAATACCATTTACGGCTTTTTATGGAAAAAATATATGTGATATAGCAGATTTACTTGAGATTCAAATAGAGAAAGAAGACCGAAAAACGATTTCTGTATTTGAAGAAATGGAAATACTACTTGAGGGATTAAAGGAAAAGGAACCCCAAAAAGAAGTGGAAGTATTAAAGAAATATTATGAACACATAAGATTTGGAATAAGCGGAAAAAAGAAAAAAATACCGGTTTTAGAATTAAAAGATATGTTGCGCTGGAAAGGAAAACAATTATTGCAGCAGGTCCGAGAAAATGAATGGATTGAATTATCATCAAAAGAAGGCTTTTTTAATGGTTATTATAACAATGATGGAAATGCAGTTGATGGAATTCTTGGAGATGGAAAATTGCGATTTGGATTGACAGCCCAGACCTTTTCTATTATGTCAGGGGCGGCAACGGATGAACAGGTTCAAAAAACAATCCATGCTGTAAATAATTATCTTCCAGATAAAAATACCGGAGGAATCAGGCTGACCTTACCATTGGGAGATAATACCTGGAATTTTGGAAGAGGATTTGCACTTATTTATGGAGAAAAAGAAAATGGTGGTATGTTTAGCCATATGACAACGATGTATGCTTATGCATTATATAGCAGAGGATATGCAAGAGAGGGTTATCAGATTATAAAATCTATTTATGAACTTTCTACAAATACACAAATGGCACAAATATATCCTGGTGTACCGGAATATATCAGCAGCAGAGGAAGGGGAATGTATTCCTATGTTACTGGTGCAGGAAGCTGGACAATTTTTCTGATGCTGACACAGGTATATGGCATACGTGGACAACTTGGAGACTTATTAATTGAACCAAAACTAGTAAAGGAGCAGTATGATTCCGGTGAAGTTTTAACAGTAGACACATTATTTGCGGAAAAAGAAGTATGTGTTTCCTTTTATAACAGAAAACATTTGGATTATGGAGAATATCAGTTGGGTGAACTTAGCATAAATGGAGAAGTATGGAAGAATCAGATAAATAGTACCTCTGTTGTGCTACATCAGGCTGAACTGGAAGAAAAGCTTATAGCAGGTAGGAAAAATCAAATTTGTATCGAATTAGTGGAAAGGAAGGGATGATGTGATGGAACTTAAATTTCCGGTGGGATTAGAAAAAAATGAAGTTTTAATAGAAAGGGACGGAATAAAAATAGAAGTACCGTGGCCGGTTCAGATTCAGATTTTAAAGGAAAGAAACAAGAAAGCAAAGTATGATGTAATAAGAAATGAAAAAAACATTTATATTGCAGAAGCAGACGTAGAAGTAAATAAAGAAAATAGATTTCATATTACTGATATGTGGGAACAAAATACAAATAATATAAAATTGAGCAGAAAGGTGGCCTGCATTTCAGCAGAAAAAGAGACTGCTATCCGGATATCTACGGAATTCCATTGTAAATCAAAACATGCAAAAAATTTTGACGATTATCAATTTGTAATACCGGGAGCTTTTTATAATAAGAATGATACAGACCAGAATGGACAGGATGATTATCTTGGAACTTTCGAGCAGGATTATAAGGATGATAGAAATCCAAATTTGTCAGTGACAGGATTTGCAAAAAATGACAAGCAATTTATTTCACTAATTCGGGCAGATATTCCAAAGGTGGATACTACAATAACCAGAAAACAGATAGCGGAAAGGCATTTTGTTCATAATACAGATATTGGATCCCTGGGAATTGCACCGTCTGCAAATAGAATGGAAGAATTTTTGTTACGTTGTGATTATCCATTTTATGAGAGAAATTCATTTTGCTTAAATGTAGATGGATCGGAGTGGGCTGCATATCGAAAGATAAAACAGGGAGAAGAATTGGAAGTTTCATATATCCTGCAGTTTGGAGAAGCTGAAAATCTGACAGAAGCATCGTGGAAGACGAGCGTATTTCAGATGGAACGAATTCTTAATGATGATATCAGACATCCATTTAGTCTGGAAGAAACAATACCATACAGAAGAGACTTATTACACAATAGCTTTAGAGATTTTCCAGAAAAGAAAAATCATCCTTGTGGTTATGTGTGTCATTTCTCGCCGAGAGAAAATTATGGAAATCAAAACGTACTGGAATATGGATTTTCCGGAAATCAGACTATGGTTTGCTATGAAATGCTTCGGGCTGCAGAAGAAACAGGAAAGGAAGAATATAGGGAAAGGGCATTAAAAACAATACAATTTTTTGTGGAACACTGTATTGCAGAAAGTGGTTTGCCGAATGCGATGTACAGTGTAGAAAAAGAAGAATTTGTTTATTGGTGGACTGGCGTATTAATGCCATTTCAGTATTCGGAAAACAGAGAAGAATTAGAAAAATTTCTGGGCAATCAGGTCGTAGGTGCAATGATGGGAATTGCAGAAAAATTAAAAGGAACAAAAGGAAATTATTGCCGGACTATGACGGAGGCTATGTATTATTTAATGCTCTGTTTTCTTGAGGAAAAGGAAAATGGAACATTACATAAAGACTGGCTGGATGTAGTGGTTGCATTTTGTGATAAAATGATTGAAATTCAGAATACAGATGGCTCCTGGTATCGGGCATATACGATGGAAGGTACTCCAATGACATATCCGGAAGAATGGTTTGGAAGTAATGTGATAGAGCAGGGGTCAGGAACAATTTTTCCGGGAGAAGTATTGGCATTAGTACATGAATACACCGGTAATGAGAAATATAGAAGTGCATTGTGTAAAGCTGCTGATTTTATTATGGAACATTATGTAGAAGATGTTTTATATCTGGGAGGATTAAATGATACAACACATAAAAAGTCTGTAAAGATAGATGCTGTTGGAGTAATGTATAATATGCGGACATTGTTGTTGGCTTATGAAACTACCAAAAAAGAACGATATTTGTATGGCGCAAAATCAGCAGCACAGATTCTTGCATCATGGACTTATCTTTGGGATATTCCGTTTGATGAAAATACACTTCTTGGAAAGAATGATTTTGGAACAACTGGCTGGGCAGGGTGTGATGTTATTCCGGGATGTAGCTATGTGGACGATGAATTTGTAGAATTCGTACCAGATTTAATGCGAATTGCAGAGTATAGCGGGAATAAAAAACTGGCTATATTGGGAAAAATTGTAACATTAGGAATGCAGCACGGTTTATCTATGCCACAAAGAATGTATGGATATACAATGCCTGGAATTCAGTGTGAAGGATTTCTGACATCCTTATGGCTTTCTGATACAGATGATTTGGAATTTTCGGGAGCTGTAGCAAAAAATAAAGGAGATGATAATGATACTTGTAATGGACTGATAAATGGTCAGGCACTTTACAATCTCGATTCATTAAAAAGAAGATATCACACATTAGAGTTTGATAAAATAATTGAGCAGATATTTGCCGAGTAAAGTTATAATGCCTCATAGACATTTTATGCGTCTATGAGGCATTTTCTATAGAAGTCGGTATCGCACCGATTAGTATCAGCAGTGCTCCCAGAATTTCAAAAGGAGTCAGAGTTTCGTGCAAAAGCAGAACAGCAAAGGTAACAACCGATAGTGTTTGACAGAATAAGCAGTGTTCATTACAATGTTTTTAGAAAAAAGAAATGGGGGAACAGAGATGTTAGAATGTGAAATTGAAATCGGAAAAGAAGAGCAGGATGCGCTGCTTGAAATCACTTTGAATTCGAAGGAGTATCGAAAGAAAAGAAAAGCGGAAGCAATAAAATTTTCAATTCTGATTGTAGCTTGTATTTTGATTATAATATGGAGAGTAACAAATAGCGATACAAGGCTTGTTGTACTTTGCTCACTCCTGGCTGCATATAGTCTTTTTATGATATGCGGAGGAAGCAAGCTGATGCAGAAGACGGTATTAAAGAAATCTGTTACAGCAATGGATAAAGAACTAAAATCCGGTTATCGGAAGTATACTTTCAGTGAAGATGGAATTCTTTTAAAATCAGAAGTTTCAGAAGGAAATACTGCATGGACACTTTATAAGGATTGGGAAATCTATGGAAATTACATCTGCATCAGGAATCTGTCGAATGAAAATGTTCTTGTAAAACAGGATAAATTGTCGGCAGAAGAGAGGACATGGCTGATTGATTTACTGACCCGTCATCTGGGAAAAGCAGTAAATGAGAAATGAATGGAAAGAAAATAAATAAAAAATAGATGAAAAGAAAATGGGGAACAGAGATGTTAGAATATGAAATTGAAATCGGAAAAGAAGAGCAGGATGCGCTGTTGGAAATAACTTTGCAATCGGATGTATACCGGAAGAGAAGAAAAGTGGTAACGATTATTTCTGTGATTATGTGCATAATCTGTCTGCCGTCCGGAATGTTAAGCTTTATGCTTGGCAGGGCAGAAATGGGTTCACTTTTTATGATTCTTTGGGCAGCTTTTCTATATTTTGCATGCGGCGGGAAAAAGGTACAGCAGAAAGCACGACTTAAGAGATTTTACGCAAATGCACAGAAGGCACTGGTAAGTGGTCACCGCAAGTATATTTTCAGTGAAGAAAGCATCAGCATAAAATCAGAAATAGCGGAGGGTGTGAATCTGTGGACTGCCTATAGGGACTGGGGATTCTATGAAAATTATATTTATATCAGAAATCTGTCCAATCAGGTGATTCTGGTAAGACAGAGTGAGCTGTCAGCAGAAGACCATGCATGGCTGGTGGATTTGCTGACCCGTCATCTGGGCGCAGCGCTGGCTTAGAGGAAGCAGAATGAAATGATGGAACGGAATCTTACTACAGGAAGTGTATTTAAAAATGTAATTATATTTTCGCTGCCATACCTTTTATCTTATTTTTTACAGACATTGTATGGAATGGCAGATTTATTTATCATCGGGCAGTTTGAAGGAGTTGCCAGCACTACGGCGGTATCCATTGGCTCACAGGTCATGCATATGATAACAGTTATGCTGGTGGGACTTGCCATGGGAACAACGGTCAGCATCGGACAGGCGATTGGAAGCAAAGATAAGAAACGGGTGGCAGAAGGAATTGGAAACACGGTAATCCTATTTATGGGAGTTGCCCTTGTGCTGATGACGGTGCTGCTCTTGCTGACAAAACCAATTGTAACAGTAATGTCTACACCGCAGGAAGCAATAATGGGAACAATATCCTATCTTACCATCTGCTTTATCGGGATTCCTTTTATTACAGCATATAATATTATCAGTGCAATTTTCCGTGGCATGGGTGACAGCAAGAGTCCGATGTACTTTATTACCATTGCATGTGTAGCAAATATTGTCTTGGATTATGTATTTATCGGCGGACTGCATCTTGGACCGGCAGGTGCAGCTCTTGGAACTACCTGCGCCCAGGTCATTAGTGTAATGATTTCCCTCGTTATGATTATAAGACAGCGGGAGAAATTTTCTCTTAGCAGAAAAGATTTCAGATTAAGCCACAATATCATGGGACAGATTTTAGAAATCGGTATTCCCATTGCATTGCAGGACGGTTTCATCCAGGTGGCATTTATGATTATCACCATCATTGCGAACCAGCGTGGATTAAATGATGCAGCGGCTGTGGGAATCGTGGAAAAGATAATAAGCTTCCTGTTCCTGATTCCGTCCTCCATGTTATCAACAGTATCTGCACTTGGTGCACAGAATATCGGAGCGGGAAAGAGGCAGCGTGCCAATGAAACACTGCGCTATGCTGTGATGATTACAGTGGGCTTTGGAATTATCGTAGGAATCTTCATGCAGTTCTTCGCCAGTCCGGTGGTGGCGTTATTTACAGATGCATCGGATGCATCGGGAGCGGAAGTGGTACGTCTGGGAGGTCAATACTTAAGGGGATATGTCTGGGATTGCATGTTCGCAGGAATTCATTTCAGCTTCAGCGGATATTTCTGTGCCTGCGGCAAATCCGGCATCTCATTTTTACATAATATCATTGCAATTACACTGGTAAGAATTCCGGGCGTTTATCTGACTTCGACTTTATTCCCGGATACCTTATTCCCGATGGGGCTGGCAACGGCAGCAGGCTCCCTGCTTTCCGCAATCATCTGTGTTGTTGCATTTACAATCTTAAACCGGAAGGAAAGGCAGAAATGAACCAGCCATCTCTTAAGAAAATGACAGGCTTGGAGCGCCGATTGCGCTGCAGGATTTACTGGCATCCATTTTCTCTTCAGATGAAGCGGTTATTCTGGCGGCGGCAGATTACTTAAAGGCATACGCCATTGACTGCATGTTTACCGCAATCTTTTTCTGCTACACCGGATTTTATAATGGAATCGGCAGGACGAGATTTGTCATGCTTCAGGGAATCATCGGAGCCTTTGGTGTCCGTGTTCCGGTGTCCTATTTTATGAGTTTTCGTCCGAATCCGTCCTTATTTGAAATTGGACTGGCGACACCGATGTCATCCATTGTGCAGTTGATTTTATGCCTTGGATTTATGGCGATTTTAAAGAGAAGAGAAAAACAGTAGTAAGTAGGAACTTAATTTCACAATATATAATATGTGTTTAGTTACAACTGTTAGCCAAAATTGAAAAAAGATTGATATTGGCTAATATACACAATATAATAAGCACATAATATGTATAAAGGATGGGTGTACATGAAACTGATAGAACGGCGACAGTATTTGAATAAGTTAATTAATGTACTTGGAACTCCGGATATCAAAGTTGTTACAGGTGTAAGACGAAGTGGAAAGTCTAAATTGCTGGAAGCGTTTAGAACATATGTTGAAAAAGAAATTCCAGATTGCAACATTATTCAGATTAATTTTAATTTACCGGATTATGATGACTTGCTAACATATCGTGCATTATATAATTATGTAAATGAACATTATGTGGCAGGCAGGGAAAACTTCGTATTTATTGATGAAGTGCAGATGTGCAAGGATTTTGAAAAAGCAGTAAATGGACTGCATGCAAGTGAAAAATATGATATTTATATTACGGGTTCTAATGCTTTTTTACTAAGTTCTGATTTGGCAACATTATTTACCGGACGTACTTTTGAAATAAAAATGTATCCTTTTTCATTCGGGGAATATATGGAGTATTTTGAATTAAAGAATCAGTATGAGGCATTAGATGAGTATGTGCTTGAAGGTGGAATGGCAGGTTCCTATCTTTATAAAAATCAGGAAGCTAAATTTGATTATGTGGCTGATGTATTTGATACTCTGATTATACGGGATATCAGAAAAAAATACAAAATACGGAATGTGCAGCTTATGGATAGAATTGTGGACTTTTTAATGGATAATATTTCAAATTTGTCATCTGCCCGTAGTATTACAAATACATTAGGAAGTATGCATGAAAAAATTCATCATACGACTGTAGGCTCTTATATGCAGTATTTGTGCAACGCATTCGCATTTTATAAAGTAAGAAGGTATGACATTAAAGGAAAAAAATATTTGTCGAGCAATGATAAATACTATCTGAGTGACCATACTTTTCGTTATGCAAAACTTGGAACAAAAAACATGGATTATGGTCGAATACTTGAAAATATTGTGGCAATTGAGCTACTTCGTAGGGGATATGAGGTTTACGTGGGAATATTGTATAAAAAGGAAATAGATTTTGTTGCAATTAAACGTAGCGAAAAAATTTATATTCAGGTATCTGATAACATAAGTGATGATAAGACTTTTGAAAGAGAGGTATCACCACTACTGCAAATTAAAGATGCATACCCTAAGTATGTTATTGCCAGAACGAGACATGATGCATATCAATATGAGGGAATCAAGATAGTCGATATTGCGGATTGGTTATTGGATAAATGAACTATTAGCCAAAAATGAAAAAAGATTGATTTTGGCTAATAAAAACACCAGTGATTTAAAAATGTAAATACGAGGAAGGTTTGCATAATTCCTCCTGTTTTCCACATACTACCCATACAGCACAAAAATGGAAAGTATGTAGGAAACAGGAGGAATTTTTAATGAAAGCAACAGGAATTGTACGTAGAATAGATGATTTGGGGAGAGTTGTAGTGCCAAAGGAAATCCGCAGGACACTGCGAATCCGGGAAGGTGACCCACTGGAAATTTTTACAGATCGGGAAGGTGAAATCATTCTTAAGAAATATTCTCCGATTGGAGAACTGAGCCAGTTTGCCGGACAGTATGCGGAGAGCCTGGCACAGAGCACTGGGCATCTGGTATGTATTACCGACAGGGACCATGTGATTGCGGCTGCAGGAAACGGAAAGAAGGAATTCGAAGGAAAGCCAATCAGCAGGCAGTTAGAGGAACTGATCGAAGACCGGAAAAATATTCTTGCACAGCAGGGAGACAGCAAATTTGTACGAATTACCTTAGATGATACCGGGAACTATCATGACCAGGCAATCAGCACGATTATCTGTGAAGGAGATGCCATCGGAGCAGTTGTTTTATATGAGAAAAATGAAACTGCAAAAATGGGAGAAACCGAAAGCAAGCTTGCTATTACAGCGGCGGGATTTTTAGGAAGACAAATGGAACAGTAGCCTTGTAACTTTTTATGGAACAGTGTAAAATAGAGCAATATGGAGGAATCCCATGTCCCATAAAGAGAAGAAAAAAAGGAAAAAGAAATACCGTGGTTTCTGGCTTTTTGTAAAGCTGCAGATAGTTCTGATACTTCTGGTAATCGGCGGGCTGGCGTATTACTATTTTGGCGGGTATGCCAGTCAGGTCAGTGCCATGCATGAAGAGGCAGTCCGGTTTGTAAAAGAGTCGACGAAGGACACATTTCGGGCGGAGCAGACCAGCCAGGTTTATGATGTGAATGGAACGAGAATCATGTCACTTCGTGGTACCAAGGATGTAAGCTATCTGACCAGTGATGAGATACCGGAAGAAGTCAAAGAAGCTATGGTAAGTATTGAAGATAAAAAATTTTACAGTCATGGCGGAATCGATTTTAAGGCAATTATCCGTGCAGTCTGGGCAATGGTGCGTAACGGAGAAGTAACCCAGGGCGGAAGTACCATTACGCAGCAGCTTGCAAGAACCATTTTCCTAAATAATGACAGAACGTGGCAGCGAAAAATGGAAGAAATATTCATTGCCACAGAGCTGGAAAAGAAATATACCAAGGATGAAATCTTAGAGTTTTATCTTAATAATATTTATTTTGGAAATGGATATTATGGCATTCAGGCGGCGAGCCGGGGATATTTTGATACAGATGTTTCGTTTTTGTCATTGTCCCAGATGGCATATCTTTGTGCGATACCGAATAATCCGACGATGTATAATCCTTATAAGAACCCGGATAATACGTTAGGAAGACGTGACCGCATTTTAAAAAACATGTATGAGGATGGCAAAATCAGCCGCAGGGAATATAAGGATGCCAGACAGGAAACGATTGTACTCAGCACAGCAGAGCCAACAAAGCGTTATGATGCAGTAGAGACCTATGCCTGCTATTGTGCAACACGGGCATTGATGGAGCAGCAGGGCTTTGAATTCCGGACAGATTTTTCTTCGGAGGAAGATCGAAAGACCTATGAAGATGCCTATCAGGAGCAGTATAAAACCTGTGAACAGTCTCTTTATACAGGAGGCTATAGAATCTATACTTCCATTGATTTAAATATGGAAGAGCAGCTTCAGAATGCAGTGGATGAGAAGCTGCAGGATTTTACCGATGTCAATGAAGAGGGCATTTATACATTGCAGAGTGCGGCAGTATGCATTGACAATGAGACCGGTTTTGTAAAGGCAATCGTAGGCGGCAGAAGTCAGGAATATGACGGGCATATGCTAAACCGCGCCTATCAGAGTTACCGGCAGCCGGGCAGTGCCATCAAACCGTTGATTGTATACACACCGGCGTTGGAGCGGGGCTATACCCCGGATACTGTGGTGGAAGATGCACCGATTGAGGATGGACCGGAAAATGCCAGTGGCAGGTATCTTGGCAGCGTAACCTTGCGTTATGCAGTAGAAAATTCCATTAATACAGTGGCGTGGAATCTTTTAGAAGAGATGACTCCCGTTACAGGAATTTCCTATCTGAAGGAGATGAATTTCGCAAAGCTGTCCCCGGAGGATGAAAGACCGGCGGCATCTCTGGGTGGATTTACCAATGGAGTCTCTCCGGTAGAAATGGCGGCGGCTTATGCCACCATAGAAAATGATGGAAAATACCGGGAGCCTACCTGCATTGTAGAGATACAGGATGCAGACGGAAACGCTATCTATCAGAAAATTGTCGATGAAAAGCAGGTTTATAAAACCAATGCAGCCCGTTGGATGACCAATATATTAGAGGGTGTTCTGACACAAGGAACAGCAAAGGGAATGGCATTGTCCGAGACTGCCAGTGCAGCGAAAACAGGAACCACCAATTCCAATAAGGATGGCTGGTTTGTAGGCTATACAAAGTATTACACCACCAGCGTCTGGGTTGGATATGATATTCCGGCAGAACTTCCAGGACTGACAGGAGCCAGCTATCCGGGAGAAATCTGGTATGATTATATGGAAAATTTACATAAAGAATTACCGTATGCAGATTTTGTGGCACCTCTTGGCACAGGCAATGATGCTGATGCGGAGAGTGGCACAGATGTGACAGAGGGTAATGCAGCAGAGAATGACACTACAGGAGATAATACAGCTCCGGCAGAGGAAGAAAGGCGATAATATGGAAAAGAAAGCTGATTTAAAGACAATGACCTGGAAACAGCGGGTCGGATTTGTCTGGGACTATTACAGACTTGTAATACTGGCAGTAGTTGCAGTGATTATTTTGATTGGTATGACGGTACATCATTATATGACCACAAAGGAAGATATTTCCCAGATTGTATTAGTAAATGCAAAGAGTATGCCGGCAGATGAAGAACCGGATTTCTCAGAATTCATGGAGCAATATGGATATGATACAGCAGCCCAGGAGGTTGTGGTAAATGATGCATATTATGTGGATTTAACCAGCACAGATACCAGTAATCTCTATTCCTATCAGTCCCTGCAGACAGTGATTGCAGGCGGTGGAGTAGATGTTTTGGGTGCCGATGAAATGGTTTTTGAAAATCTTGCCCAGTCCGGTGCCATAGCAGATTTGGCGCAGTACTTTTCCAAAGACGAGCTGGAACAGTTAAAGGATTATATCTTCTATGTAGAGGATAAGGACACCGGAGATACTTTTGCAGCAGGCATCCGTCTTGGAGCCGGAAGCTGGCCGGTTGAACACGGTTATTATGAAAAGGAATGTATTCTTGGTATTGCCCTTGGCTCCGAACATAAGGAAGCAGCGGAGCAGATGTTCCGTTATTTGCTGGAAAAATCCAATTTAGACTAAAGAAAGCGCAAGATATAGACGATATAAAAATAAGAAGTGGTACATTGTGTATATCTTGCGGAAAAATCTTGCGAAAGATGACAAAATGACCTATAATAAAACTACCTGGACCATGAGAAGATAAGGCAGATGAATCATAAATTATGGATGAAAAGATTTATAAAATAGGTGATTATGAATTCGAAACCTTAAGGGAATACAGGCAGGCGCAGGAAGATTTAAAGAAAATCAAGTATATTACCGATGAACTGGATATTTATGATCCGGAAGTAGCAATCCGGTTGTATACCATGATGCGCACGAAGAAAATCCGTTTTAAAAGTGAAATCGGAAAATCGTTCTTCTGGTGCATTTCAGATATTGTTGCGGATAGTTCGCAGAACATGATAGAAGAAAAAATTGCCAAGGAAGAAGCGGAAGCAGAAGCAAAGCTGCCATTTCATTTTACCTGGCAGAAGGTGGTCGGCATCGTATGCATCATTGTTGCGACAGCCTGTATCGGATATTATGCGATTTCGGAATATGCGGATTATAAAGCTGCTAACAGGCTTAAGGATTTACAGAATAAGAAACAGAATAATGTAGTAGAGCACCTTGTAACAGGAACGGAGCAGATGAATCCGGAAATCACAGAAGATGCAACTGAAACAGGAGAGACAACAGAGCAGCCACTGATTATGTTAGAGGATTATGTTTCCCTGTATGCGGAAAATCCGGAATTAATCGGATGGTTACATATTCCGGATACGGATATTGATTATCCGGTCATGCAGTCTTCACAGGAAGAACCGGATTATTATCTGAAACATGATTTTGATAAAAATGACGACCTGAATGGCACCCTTTTTATCGATGCCAGAAATGATTACATAAACAGGGATACCAATATCATCATTTACGGACATAATATGAAAAGCGGAATGATGTTTGGCGAATTAAAGAAATATCTGGACGAAGATTTCTACAATGCCCATAAGACGATAGAATTTAATACTCTTTATGAAAGAGGAGTCTATGAAATTATTGAAGTGGGATTATCGGAGGTCCAGTATCAGGATGAAAATGTATTCCGGTATTATAATTTTCTGAATGCAGATTCCGAAGAAGAATATCAGGAATATTTAAATAATGTGGCACAGCTTTCTGTATATGGCACAGAGATAGACAGTACTTATGGAGACCAGCTGCTGACTCTTTCTACCTGCAATAATTATACACAGGACGGAAGAATGTTTATACTGGCAAAGCGTGTACAGTAAGCAGATAAAGAAGTATAATGTATCAAGCAGATAAAGCTAGGAGAGATGAGAGATGCAGATATTGAAAAAAGGATTTTCTATTTTTGCAGCAGTATGTTTGCTGCTGGCAGTGATGCCGGGACAGACAGTCCGGGCAGACGAGACAACAGATGAAAATGGATTTACAGTAGATGACAGTGGAACACTGGTTGCCTACAGCGGAGCCGGTGGAGCAATTACAATTCCAGAGTCAGTATCTACAATTGCAAGTGGTGTATTTGCATCCAATACATCCATTACAAGTGTAACGATTCCATCTTATGTGACTGGAATGGGAACCGCAGTTTTCTATAACTGTACAAGCCTTGGTTCTGTCAGCATAGAAGGAGATATCGGTTCTATTCCGGCAGAGACATTTTATAACTGTACAAGCCTTACCAGTGTATCTATTGGAACTTCAATTTCATCCATTGGTTCCCAGGCATTTGCAGAGTGCAGTTCATTATCCCAGTTTACAATTCCGGAATCCGTAGGAAGCATCGGGGATAAAGCATTTTATGATTGTACGTCTTTAACCGGAATTACAATTCCGGCTGGCGTTTCCAGCATCGGAAGCAATGTATTTACCGGCTGCAGCAGACTGGCATCCATCAGTGCTGCATCAGGAAATGGTACATATGCATCCAGTGACGGATGCCTTTATAACAAAGCAATGACCAGGTTAATCCGTTGTCCGGAGGGAAAATCCGGTGCAAAAATTGCGACCAGTACTGTAACCATCGGAGCAGGTGCTTTTGCAAACTGCAAGTTGGTTACTTCACTGACAGTTCCGGATTCTGTTAATACCATTGAAACAGATGCGTTCAGCGGCAGCAGTATCAGTACAATTTTGATTCCGGCGAGTGTAACGTCAATCGGAAGCCAGAGCAGCTGGAGTCCATCCACAATTTCCGGTTATTCAGGAACACAGGCACAGGTATATGCAACCGGAAATGGAATCAGTTTCCAGAGCCTTGGAGGAGAGAATCCACAGCCGACTCCGGATAATGGAAATAATTCCAATAGCAATGGTTCAACAGATACTTCCAACAGCAACAACGGAAGTGGTTCCGCTACTACAGTAACCGGTGGAGGCACAGCAGTGACTGGCGGAAATGTGATTGGCGCAACCAAGTACAGCAATTCCGGTAAGACAGTAACTTCAGGCAGCCATGAGAAGGACAGCACACCGAAGACAGGTGACGGTATCAATCCGGTATTCTTCTTATGCATCGGAGTATTATTAGTAGGTGTTTACTTTGTAGTATCAAATCGTAAAAAAGCTGCATAAGTGATAAAAAATAAAAGAAGTAACTAACATAAGACAGTGAAAGAACAGAAAGTTCCGACACTGTCTTTTTTACTTTACAGGAAATTGCTTTCCTGTAAAGTAAAAACGCTCTGCGAGGATGCGCACTGCGGCGTATAAGGTAGATGTCGCAAGCGACCGCCGCAGGTGCGAGAATGTGCCAAGGCACATTCTTTTTTACGCGATAACTCGAGAAATACGCAAAGCGTGTTTCTCGTAGTTTACGCGAGTCGGTAAAAATATAGTTGACAACAGAAATGCTTATGTATATACTTTGAGTTACAAATAATTTGACAATCAAAATATTTGCGACTCAAAGTATTATCAAAGAAAAGACAAAAAAGGAGAACAAAATAATGTTAGAGAAATTAGCAGAATTAATCAAAGAGCAGTTAAACTATGATGGAGAGGTAAAAGCAGAATCCAATTTCAAGGATGATTTAGGAGCAGATTCTTTAGACTTGTTTGAACTGGTTATGAGCATGGAAGAAGAATTCGGTGTAGAGATTCCGTCAGAAGATTTAGAGAAAATCGCAACTGTAGGAGATGTTATTGACTACTTAAAAGCAAAGGGCGTTGAGGAATAAAATATGAAAACAAGAATCACAGAACTGTTAGGAATAGAAGAGCCTGTTATCCAGGGCGGAATGGCATGGGTTGCAGAATATCATCTGGCTGCTGCAGTATCTGAAGCAGGTGGACTTGGTATTATCGGTGCAGCCAGTGCTCCACCTGAAGTGGTTCGGGAGCAGATTCGCAAGGTGAAGGAACGCACCAGCAAACCATTTGGTGTAAATGTCATGTTGATGAATCCGAATGCACCGGAAGTGGCAAAGGTGGTAGTTGAGGAGCAGGTTCCGGTTGTCACAACAGGAGCCGGAAATCCAGCCAAATTCATGAGCCTCTGGAAAGAAGCAGGTGTTAAAGTAATTCCGGTAGTAGCAAGTGTAGCTATGGCAAAACTCATGGTCCGCGGTGGCGCAGATGCTGTTGTGGCAGAGGGAATGGAATCCGGTGGCCATATCGGTTCCACTACAACCATGGCATTGGTGCCACAGGTGGCAGATGCCATTGATGCACCGGTGATTGCAGCCGGAGGAATTGCAGATGGAAGAGGAATGGCTGCAGCATTTATGCTGGGTGCAGAAGCCGTTCAGATGGGAACAAGATTTGTGGCAGCTAAAGAATCTATCGTACATGCAAACTACAAAGAGAAGCTGATAAAATCCAAAGACATTGATTCTGAAATAACAGGTTCCAGTACCGGACATCCAATCCGTGTCATCCGTAATAAGATGAGCCGTGAGTATCTGAAGATGGAAAAAGAAGGCGCAACATTAGATGAATTAGAACAGCTTACCCTTGGTTCCCTCCGCAAAGCAGTGATGGACGGCGATGTGGTAAATGGAAGTCTGATGGCAGGTCAGATTGCCGGAATGATACAGGATGAATTGTCCTGTAAGGAAATTATTACTTCTATCGTATCAGAGGCAGAACGTCTGATGAATCGGAAATAAGGAGAAGAAAATGAGTAAGGTTGTATTCATGTTCCCTGGACAGGGAGCGCAGTATATTGGAATGGGCAAAGATTTCTATGATGCCTGTGAAGAGAGTAAAGCCGTATATGAGCTTGCTTCAAAAGTAACCGGACTTGATATTGCAAAGCTTTGTTTTGAAGAAAATGAAGAAATCAATATTACAGAGTATACACAGATTGCCATGCTGACCACAGAGGCAGCAATTTATGCAGCATTAAAGAAAGCTGGAAAAGAACCGGCAGCTTGTGCAGGATTAAGCCTTGGAGAATACGGTGCATTGATTGCATCCGGTGTCATGAGTATGGAAGATGCATTCCGTGTCATTCGTGCAAGAGGAATCTTTATGCAGGAAGCAGTACCAACCGGCGGAGCAATGGCAGCCGTTTTAGGACTGGATGCGAAGGCAATTGAAGAAGTATGCAGCAATACCGAAGGAATTGTATCTATAGCAAATTATAACTGTCCGGGACAGATTGTAATTACCGGAGAAGAAGCGGCAGTAGAAAAAGCCGGTGCAGCATTAAAGGAAACTGGAGCAAAGCGTGTGGTTCCGTTAAAAGTAAGCGGACCGTTCCATTCCGCCATGTTGACCGGAGCCGGAGAAAAATTAGCAGAAGTATTGGAAAATACAAAGCTGCAGGAATTTAGCATTCCGTATGTAACCAATGTGACAGCAGATTACGTTACCACAACAGAACCGGTAAAAGAGCTGTTAAAGAAGCAGGTATCTTCTTCTGTAAGATGGCAGCAGAGCATCGAGCGTCTGATAGCAGACGGTTATGATGAATTCGTAGAAATCGGACCGGGACATACTTTATCTGGATTTATGCGTAAAATCAACCGGGATGTCAAAACGGTAAGCATTGAAAAACTGGAGGATTATAAAGCTTATGTTGGAGAATAAAGTAGCACTGGTAACCGGTGCAGCCAAAGGGATTGGTCGTGCCATTGCACTTCGTCTGGCAGAAGACAAAGCAACGGTAATTGTAAATTACAATGGCAGTAAAGAACGGGCTGAAGAAGTGGTAAAAATGATTACCGATATGGGTGGCAGAGCAGAATCCTATCAGTGCAATGTGGCAGATGACGAGGCATGTCAGGCCATGCTCAGAGATATCATAAAGAAATACGGACATCTGGATATTCTTGTAAATAATGCAGGAATTACAAGAGATAATCTTGTGATGAAGATGAATGATGAAGAATTTGATGCAGTCTATGAGACAAACTTAAAGGGTGTATTCCATACCATTCATCATACATCCCGCTATTTCTTAAAACAGAAAAGTGGAAGGATAATCAATATATCATCCGTATCCGGAATTACCGGAAATGCCGGCCAGGCAAATTATTGTGCAGCCAAAGCCGGAGTCATCGGATTGACTAAAAGTGTTGCGAGAGAACTTTCCTCCCGCGGTATTACTGCAAATGTAGTAGCACCGGGAATGATTGAGACCGATATGACAAAGGATTTACCGGATACGGTAAAAGAAAATATGCTTCATAACATTCCGCTTGGAAGAATCGGAAAGCCGGAAGAAATTGCGGCAGCAGTTGCATTCTTAGCATCCGAAGAGGCAGGTTATATCACAGGACAGGTGCTGGCTGTAGATGGCGGAATGACTATGTAGATGCAGAAATAATACTGGCTGATGAAAAAGCTAGAAAGAACAGCGGATGATGAATGACGAGAGATGGATTGTTTAGATAGAGAGGATAAGAACATGAATCGTAGAGTTGTAGTAACAGGATTGGGTGCAATTACCCCGATTGGAAATAATGTGCCGGAATTCTGGTCTGCAGTAAAGCAGCAGAAGGTAGGTATTGGAGAGATTACACATTTTGATGCAACAGACTATAAATGTCATCTTGCAGCAGAAGTAAAGGATTTTGATGCAAAAGAATATATGGATTTCCGCTCTGCAAAGAGAATGGAAGCATTCTGTCAGTTTACCGTAGCGGCAGCCGGAGAAGCATTGGAGGATTCCGGACTTTCCATGGAAGCAGAGGATGCATACCGTGTGGGTACTTCCATCAGTTCCGGAGTCGGAAGTTTACAGGCAATCGAAAGAGAGCATAGCAAATTATTGGAAAAGGGACCGGGAAGAGTAAATCCGTTATTCGTCCCGATGATGATTTCCAATATGGCAGCAGGGAATGTATCCATTCAGTTTGGATTAAAAGGAAAGAGCTTAAATATCAGTACCGCCTGTGCATCCGGAACGAATGCCATTGGTGAAGCCTTCCGTACCATCCAGTATGGTGATGCAGAAGTGATGGTAGCAGGTGGAACAGAAAGCTGCATTACTCCGCTTGGAATAGCAGGATTTACATCTTTAACCGCACTTACTTCTTCAGATGATCCAAAACATGCATCCATTCCGTTTGATAAAAACAGAAGTGGATTTGTTATGGGAGAAGGTGCCGCAATCGTAATTCTGGAAGAATTAGAACATGCCAAAAAACGTGGAGCAAAGATTTATGCAGAAGTAACCGGATATGGATGTTCTTCGGATGCATACCATATTACATCTCCGGCAGAGGATGGTGCAGGCGCAGCAACCGCAATGATAAATGCAATGAAGGATGCCGGTGTAAATCCGGAAGAAATTACTTATATCAATGCCCATGGAACCAGCACCCATCATAATGACTTATTTGAGACAAGAGCAATCAAGCTGGCGTTTGGTGAGCATGCAAAGGATATCCGGATTAATTCCACCAAATCCATGATTGGACATCTTCTTGGAGCAGCAGGAGCCATCGAGTGCCTGACCTGTGTAAAGGAAATCGAGGAAGGTTACATTCATGCAACCGTAGGTTATGAGACACCGGATGAGGAACTGAATCTGAATTATTGCAAAGAGGCATATGAAGAAGAAGTGCCATATGCCATCAGCAATTCACTGGGCTTTGGCGGACATAATGCAAGTCTGCTTCTGAAAAAATATCAGGCATAAAGGAGAAGGGAACAATGTCAGTACTGACAACGAAAGAAATTATGGAAATCATCCCACATCGTCATCCGTTTCTTCTGATTGACACGATTGAAGAACTGGTGCCGGGACTTCGTGCAGTAGGGAAAAAATGTGTTACCTTTGATGAACCTTATTTTGCAGGACATTTTCCGGGAGAACCGGTAATGCCGGGTGTTTTAATTATAGAAGCACTGGCACAGACCGGTGCGGTTGCAATGCTCTGTCAGGATGAATTCAAAGGAAAAACCGCATATTTTGCAGGAATCAGCAATGCAAAATTTAAGAAAAAGGTGGTTCCGGGGGATGTACTTGTTTTAGAGACAGAAATCATAAAAGTAAAGGGACCGATTGGAATTGGAAAGGCAACTGCAACAGTAGATGGAAAAATAGCTGCAACAGCAGAGTTGACATTTGCGATTGGAAGTGGTGAGTAAAGTGAGCAGATTACTGGATAAAATCAAGGAAAATAGAGCTGTAAAGGATGCCACAGAAGGTATTTTACAGGAAGAAAAAAAGAAAGAGGAAGTACTTTGTAAAGCCTGTGGCAAAATGGTAAACAAAGCAGAGGTAGTAAGAAACCGCTATGTCTGTTATGAGTGTGGAGCATATTTCCGCGTAAAAACCGGAAACCGCCTGAAGATGGTATTAGACCCACAGAGCTTTGAAGAATGGTTTGCCGAAGAGCATGGAACGAATCCGCTGGATTTTCCGGGCTATGTCGATAAGCTGACGGCAGTCCGTGAGAAAACCGGATTAAAAGAAGCAGTAACCGTAGGAAAAGGTAAGATTTACGGAGAAGATGCAGTCATTGGTGTGTGCGATGCCAGATTTATGATGGGAAGCATGGGCCATGCAGTCGGAGAGAAAATTGCGGGGGCAGTAGAACGTGCTACGGAAGAAAAACTTCCGGTTATTCTTTTCTGTTGTTCCGGCGGAGCCAGAATGCAGGAGGGTATTGTATCCCTGATGCAGATGGCAAAGACAGCGGCAGCTTTAAAGAAACATTCCGATGCCGGACTTTTATATATTTCCGTATTAACTGACCCGACAACCGGAGGTGTAACAGCAAGTTTTGCTATGTTAGGTGATATTATTTTAGCAGAGCCTGGCGCACTGATTGGATTTGCCGGAGCAAGAGTAATTGAGCAGACCATCGGACAGAAACTGCCGGAGGGATTCCAGAGAGCAGAGTTCCAGTTAGAGCATGGTTTTGTGGATGCCATTGTAGAGCGGAAAGATTTAAAGAAACGTCTGTATGAAATCCTTCGTATGCATAAAGTAAGTGGATATGCCAAATTTGATCCGGCAACTGAAGTAGACGGAAGACCGACAGAGTTGATGCGGGAACGCGCTTACAATACAAAAGAAAAGAGTGCATGGGAAAAGGTTAAGATGGCACGTAAGGTAGACCGTCTGTCCGCAGAGGATTATATCAACAGTATCTTTACCAAATTCATAGAATTTCATGGAGACCGTTATTACAGGGATGACCCGGCAATTGTGGGCGGTATCGCATACCTTGACGGACAACCGGTTACGGTAATCGGAATCCAGAAGGGAAAGGACATGAAGGACTGCATGCGTCATAATTACGGAATGCCATCTCCGGAAGGATACCGTAAAGCAATCCGCCTGATGAAGCAGGCCGAAAAATTCCATCGTCCGGTTATCACCTTTGTTAATACAGCCGGAGCATTCTGCGGTATGGAAGCAGAGGAAGGCGGACAGGGAGAAGCTATTGCAAGAAATCTTTATGAAATGTCAGGGTTGAAAGTTCCGGTTATTACCTTTATGATAGGAGAAGGCGGAAGTGGCGGTGCATTGGCACTGGCAGTTGGAAATGAAGTCTGCATGATGGAGAATGCAACTTATTCCGTACTTTCTCCGGAAGGCTTTGCATCTATTCTCTGGAAGGATGGCAAGCGTGCCAAAGAAGCAGCAGAAGTAATGAAGATAACAGCAAAGGATCTTTTAGAACTTGGCATTATCGAGAAAATTATACCGGAGTATGGTGGAGCAGATGATGAGGCATTGAGTTCCATTGCAGTTTATATGCATAAATGTATCCGCGAATTTTTAGAATCATATGAAGGAAAAAGCGGAGAAGAGATTGCAAAAGCACGTTATGAACGTTTCCGTAAATTTTAAAGGAGCAGAGCATGAACATTCGAATATGTGGAACTGGAAGTGCGTTACCGGAAAGAAAAATTACCAATGACGATTTAAGTCAGATTATGGATACTTCCGATGAATGGATTTCCAGCAGAACAGGAATAAAAGCAAGACACCTTGCAACGGAAGAGACAACAACATCACTTGCCGCAGAAGCTGCAAAAAAAGCACTTGCAGATGCAGACATGAAGCCGGAAGAAGTGGAACTTATCATTGCAGCGACGGTAACACCGGATCATCTTGTGCCGACACTTTCCTGTGAAGTGCAGAGGGAAATCGGAGCAGTGAATGCCGTAGCCTTTGACCTTGGTGCAGCATGTTCCGGATTCTTATTTGCATTGAGTACAGCACAGGCATATATTGCCAGTGGCAGATTTAAAAATGCACTCTTAATCGGAGCAGAAGTACTTTCTAAAATTATGGACTGGAATGACCGCAGCACCTGTGTCCTTTTTGGAGATGGCGCAGGAGCAGCGGTAGTCCGGGCAGACGAAGAAAATATCTGTCATGTGGTGCAGGGCTCAGACGGTGCGAAGGGACTGGTACTGGCATGTGAGAACCGTCCGGTCAATAATCCATATCATAAGATGGAAAGTCCGCTGGGTTATGTAAGCATGAATGGACAGGAGGTTTATAAATTTGCTGTCCGCACAGTTCCGGCAACCATTACAAAGGTGCTGGAAGAGACGGATTTAGAGGCAGAGGAAATTTCACTTTTCGTATTACATCAGGCAAACTTAAGAATTATTGAAGCGGTAGCAAAACGATTGAAACAGCCGATGGAGAAATTCCCGGTAAATTTGACGGAATGTGGCAATATTTCGGCAGCAAGTGTGCCGATTTTACTTGATAATATCAACCGGCATGGTATGATACATAGAGGAGATAAAGTTGTACTGGCTGGTTTCGGCGGCGGACTCACATGGGGCGCAGCGGTACTGGTCTGGTAAAAGGAGATAAGAATGAATGCGGATAAAACCTTAAATGACATTCTGGTAAAGCTGTTTAATGATTTGATGGAAATTGAGGAAAAATGCTTAATCTCCGGAGAATTCATGAACATTTCCGGAAATGATATGCATATTATTGAAGCAATTGGTCTGGATGAACCAAAGCGGATGTCGGAAGTGGCGGCGAAGATGAATGTTACAACAGGAACCCTGACAAAAGCAATTGAAGCACTGGAACAGAAAGGTTATGTAAACCGTTGCAGAAATGACAGGGATAAAAGGGTGGTCCGTGTATCACTCACCGATTCCGGAGTCCGGGCATATGAGCATCATGCACGTTTTCACAGCAATATGATACATGATATCAAGGAAAGCCTGACTGACCAGGAGAGTGAGATTCTGATTGGAACACTGGGAAAACTGGTGAAGTTCTTCCAGAAGAAATATGAATCATATTTGAAAAATAAAAAATAGTATATTTATACAAAAAAAGAAGTGGAGAAGGGAAATAAAAAACTGTTTTCTACTTCTTTTTAATTATAAAAATGAATTTTACTGGTACAAAACTTGCAAAAAAGAAGAAAAAGTACACAAAAGTATAAAGTTTTTGACACAAATATGAAAAAAACGTTGCGAAAAAATTCATTTCATACTAAAATAGTAGTGTTGATGTATATATAATACTCAAATTAATATGTAAAGGAGATATAATATGAGCTACGTTGATGAAGTATTAGAAAGAGTAAAAGCAAAAAACGCTTCTGAGCCAGAATTCCTTCAGGCAGTAGAAGAAGTACTGGAGTCTTTAAGACCGGTAATCGAAGCAAATGAGGAGAAATATCGTAAAGAAGCATTACTTGAGAGAATAACCGAGCCGGATAGACAGCTTAAATTCCGTGTACCTTGGGTAGATGACAAGGGACAGGTTCAGGTTAATACAGGATACAGAGTACAGTTCAACAATTCTATTGGACCGTACAAGGGAGGTCTTCGTCTCCATCCTTCCGTAAATATCGGAATCATCAAATTCTTAGGATTTGAGCAGGTATTTAAAAACTCTTTAACAGGACTTCCAATCGGCGGTGGTAAAGGTGGTTCTGACTTTGATCCTAAGGGAAAATCAGACCGTGAAGTAATGGCATTCTGCCAGAGCTTTATGACCGAGCTTTGCAAATATATTGGTGCTGACGTTGACGTTCCGGCAGGAGATATCGGAACAGGCGCAAGAGAAATCGGATACATGTTTGGACAGTATAAGAGAATCCGTGGAATGTACGAAGGTGTTCTGACAGGTAAGGGACTTACCTATGGTGGATCTTTAGCTCGTACAGAAGCTACCGGATATGGTCTTTTATACATTACAGAAGAATTAATGAAATGCCATGGTGAATCTATGGAAGGTAAGACAGTTGTTGTATCTGGTGCTGGTAACGTTGCAATCTACGCTATCCAGAAAGCACAGCAGATGGGTGCAAAAGTTGTTACCTGTTCTGATTCTACCGGATGGATTTATGATCCGGAAGGAATCGATGTTGCATTATTAAAAGAAGTAAAAGAAGTAAAACGTGCTCGTCTTACCGAGTATGCTGCTGCAAGAAAGAGCGCAGAATATCATGAAGGCCGTGGCGTATGGCAGATTAAATGTGATATCGCTCTTCCATGTGCTACACAGAACGAGCTTCTTATCGATGATGCAAAACAGTTAGTAGCAAATGGATGTAAAGCAGTTTGTGAAGGTGCTAACATGCCTACAACCTTAGATGCAACCAAATACTTACAGGATAACGGAGTATGGTTCATCTGTGGTAAAGCTTCTAACGCAGGTGGAGTTGCAACTTCTGCATTAGAGATGAGCCAGAACTCAGAGCGTTTAAGCTGGACATTCGAAGAAGTAGATGCTAAGTTAAAACAGATTATGGTAAATATCTATCATAACATTGATGATGCTGCAAAACGTTACAACATGGAAGGTAACTATGTGGCAGGAGCTAACATCGCAGGCTTCGAAAAAGTAGCTGAGGCTATGCTTGCCCAGGGCGTTTGCTAGGCATTGAACACTTAGAGAACGCGAGCCATAGGCGAAGCGTGAACTTAGTGTGAAAGCCCATCCCGAGACTTGATGAAAACGAGTCGCAGACGAAGTTTGAATCCTAGCCGAGTGGATGTCATTGAATACTTAGATAACGCAGATGTCATTGAACACATAGAAAACATCCCCGAAACGTTATGTTTCGGGGACTTTTTAATTTACACGAGAAACTCACAAAGCATTTCCGGTGGAATTTCTTTCCTGTTTGGAGTATAATAGAACGAACAACGGGAAGGAAAGAGACCGGAGGCAATTTAGATGCAGAAAAAAGAAAGAAATGAAGAATTAGAATATATAGATGACTTTGAGAATATCGAAGAACCGGAAGAGTCAGAGGACAACCGGGAAGAATTAGAAGAACCAGAAGAGGAATATTCAGAAGGCGGCAGACGCAGGAAGAAAGGAAGAAAATCCGATACAAAGAATGCAGCTTCTGTGGCAGGGGAATTTCTAAGCTGGGTAATTACGATTGTAGCAGCGGTGCTGATTGCTATGTTTTTAAATCGTTTTGTGTTAATTAATGCAGAGATTCCATCCGGTTCCATGGAAAATACAATCATGACCGGAGATAAGCTGATTGGATTCCGATGGTCATATCTGTTTTCCGGACCGGAGCGGGGAGACATCATTATCTTTAAGTTTCCGGATGATGAGAGCCAGAACTATGTAAAACGTGTCATTGGCTGTCCGGGTGATACGGTAAAGATAGAAGATGGCAAAGTATATGTCAACGGAGAACTCTTAGAGGAGGATTATCTCAAAGAGACATGGACGGTAGCTACAGGACCGTATACCTTTGAAGTGCCGGAGGACAGCTATTTTGTAATGGGAGATAACCGGAATAACTCCTATGATGGAAGATACTGGACCAATACCTATGTGAAGAAAGATAAAATACTTGGAAAAGCGATTTTCCGGTATTGGCCACTGAAAAATTTTAAAATATTGAATTAGTACGGAACGAATAAGAGAGCAAAAGGAGAAGATTTATGATAACATTATTAGCCCGGATATTTGTCCGGGAAGATGACAAGCCGGAGAAGGTACGGCTTGCCTACGGTACTTTATGTGGTATTGTGGGTATTTTGCTAAATGTATTATTATTTACAGGAAAATTTATTGCGGGAACCATCAGTAAATCCATTGCAATTACAGCGGACGCATTTAATAACCTGTCGGATGCCGGCTCATCCATTGTAACATTGCTGGGCTTTAAACTGGGAGCAGCAAAGCCGGATCCGGAGCATCCATTTGGACATGGAAGAATGGAATACGTTTCCGGGCTTGTGGTTGCTGCAGTTATTTTAATTATGGCAGTGGAACTGATACAGGATTCCATCAGAAAGATTCTTCATCCGGAAGCAACGGAATGCTCTGCATTAATTATCGTGATTCTGCTGATATCGATTGCTGTAAAGCTGTATATGACCTTCTACAACAGGAGAGTCGCAAAGAAGATTAATTCAGCGGCTATGCGGGCAACGGCCATGGACAGCTTAAGCGACAGCATTACCACATCTGTGGTTTTAATCACCACATTGATTGCAGAATTTACGTCAGTCAATATTGACGGCTACTGTGGTGTGGCGGTAGGACTGTTTATCTTATATGGTGGAATTAATGCAGCGAAGGAGACTTTAAATCCACTGCTGGGACAGCCGCCGGAGGAAGAATTCGTAAAAGAGATAGAACATCTGGTGCTGGAAGAAAAAATGATTATCGGTATTCATGATTTAGTCGTACATGATTATGGACCGGGACGTCTGATGGTATCACTACATGCGGAAGTGCCGGCAGAAATGAATATCCTTGTAATACATGATATGATAGACAATGTAGAAATGAAATTGAAAAGGGAACTGAATTGTGAGGCTGTCATACATATGGATCCGGTGATTACCGGAAGCAAGGAACTGACCGAGATAAAAGAAACGGTTACAGGTATTTTGAAGGATATTGATGAGGTCATTACCATGCATGATTTCCGTATGGTTCAGGGACCGACCCATACCAATCTTATCTTTGATGTAGTGATTCCATTTGGCTACCGTTCCAGTGATGAAGCAGTGTTAAAAGAACTGGAGCATCAGGTAAAGGAAAAGCTGGGCGAACAGTATCATATCGTGGTCAACGTAGACAAAAATTATGTGAAATAAAAGAAATAACAAAGCCCCGATGGGAGAAATCTGATAGATGATATGTACCCTCTTTACTGGACAACCAGTAAGGAGGGTG